>OJJV01000022.1_pt1 | contig 187995 bp, 198 predicted proteins | sample 1596391 | NCBI WGS metagenome assembly OJJV01 (sample SAMEA4350164, study PRJEB24818) | metagenome | biome: human; feature: gut; material: faeces | place: Denmark | collected 2013-09
CATATCGCCCGCCCGCCCCGCATACGCTGGTAGCAAACCAGAACCGGGAGGGGAGCCTATGCCATACGAGGACAAGAAGGCCGCGCCGCAGCGCCGGCCGCACGCGGTCACGCTCGACGAGCGCAGCCATCTGACCGTCACGGGCGTGGACGAGGTCGTGCGCTTTGACGACACGGAGGTGTCCATGCGCACGTCGCGCGGGATGCTCACCGTGCACGGCGAGGGACTGCGCGTCGGCCGGCTCGCGATCGATACGGGGGAGCTGGCCATCGACGGCGCGTTTGACGCGCTCGACTACACGGAGGAGACGGCGTCCGGAGGCGGCTTCTGGTCGCGCCTGTTCGGCGGATGAGCCTGCACCCGCTCGCCCAGCTCGGGCAGCTGGCGCTGGCGCTGGGGCTCGGCGCGGCGCTCGGGCTGCTGTTCGACGTGCTGCGTGTGCCGCGCCGCCATGCGCGCCGGGCCTGCACCCGCGCGGTGCTCGACATCGTGCTCTGCCTGAGCGTGGGACTGGTCGTGTTTGCCTTCGGCATGGCGGCCGGCTCCGGGCAGGTGCGCCTGTTCATGTTCCTTGCCATCGCGGCCGGCTGGACGGGCTATTTTGCCTGGTGCAGCGGGCAGGTTTTGCCGCCGCTGGAGAAATTTGCACGCCGCTGCGCGCAAAAAACGCGCAAAATCACGGCCCCCGGACAAAAAATCGCAAAAAAAGTTTGGATTTTTGCAAAAAAACGCTTCCAAAATCGCAGCAGATGTTTTAGAATAGACTGTATTACTGGAAGCAGATACGATCCGGGGGGAGGTTCTGCAGACTGTGAAATTCAAAAAGGCAAGCATCTTTACGAAACTGGTCATCGCGGCGCTGATGGTGTACGCGGTCATCAGTCTGTTCATGGTGCACCGGCAGACCCGGCAGCTTCAGGACCGCGCGGCGACGCTGCAGCAGCAGGTGTCCGAGATGACCCAGTCCAACGCCGAGCTGCAGTATCAGATCGACCACAGCGAGGACGACGACATGATCGAATCGGTCGCGCGCGAAAAGCTCGGTCTGGTCAAGCCCGGTGAAAAGATTTTTTACGACACGAGTGATTGAGCAAGGAGAAACGAACCGTATGCAGGTGGAAGTCGGAGCAGTTGTGGAGGGTACCGTCACCGGTATCACGAAGTTTGGCGCGTTTGTGAGCCTGCCGGACGGCAGGAGCGGTCTGGTGCACATATCCGAGATCGCCAACACCTACGTCAACGACGTCAACGAGTTTTTGAAGCTGGGTGACAAGGTGAAGGTGCGCGTGCTGGCCGTAACGCCGGATGGGAAGATCAATCTGTCCATCAAGAAGGCGGAGCCGGCGCCCGAGCGCCCGAACAACCGTCCGATGGGCGGCCGCCCGGGCGGCAACCGCCCGAATAACGGCGGCGCACCGCGTGCCGCGCGCCCGAACCGTCCGGCCCAGCCGGCGGGGCAGGTCAGCGGCCCGAGCGGGGACGCTGCGTTTGAAGACCGGCTCAAGCAGTTCATGCAGGAGTCGGACAGCCGCATGGCCGGCAACCGCCTCTATAGCGACCGCACGCGCGGCCGCCGCCGCGGCAGCGGCCGCGGCTGAGCGCCCAAACCGCATATCCGAGCAGCAAAAAGCTGCGGCCAACAGGCCGCAGCTTTTTTTCATGTTCCGCTGATGCTCAGCGGCCGCAGATATCTTATCCGAACAAAACACAGAACCGGCCATCGGCACGCACCGTTGGGCTCCGATTGCCCTCTGCTGCGCACGCCGACGCCGGTCCTGCAGCAATGGAAGCGCTTGCAGAAAGGCAAGCATAAATACATAATGAGCATCCTTCGTTGTGCTTGCCAAGAAATTCCGCCGAAAAGAAGGAGTTCAGAAATTTAGAAAATGCACCTGCCGCTTGTACGCCAGGTGCGAATGTAGTATCATCGTTTTGCAGGAATCGGCTGGATTCCGCACAAATCGGCAGTTTCGTCATCTGCTCTTTCACGGGAGGAGTCAACCATGCAGGTCTACTTGAGTGAACACATCGCGCCGTCGGCGTATGCAAGGCTTGCGCGCCATTTCGAGATCGTGGACAATTTCGACCACCCCGAGCAGCTCGCTGCCATGATCATCCGCCGCGCGGTTGTGCCGCGCTCGGTCATCGCGCGCGCGCCGAACCTGAAGGTCATCGCCATGCATGGCGTCAGCCGCGACACGATCGACACCGAGGCCGCCGCCGAGTACGGCGTGCCGGTGCCGAATGTGCCGGGCCTCGGCGCACCGGCTGTCGCGGAGCTGGCCGTGGCGCAGCTGCTGGCGCTCAACCGGCAGCTGAAATTCGTCAACAACGGCCTGTGCGCCGGGCGCTTCGACCACTTCGGCGCGGAGGAGTTCGTCTGCCACGAGATGACCGGCCGCACGCTCGGCCTCGTCGGCACGGGCAACATTGCCCACCGCGTGGCGGATATCCTGCGCGCGGCCTTCGACGTGCGCGTCCTGTGCTGGAATCCGCGCCGCACGGCCGCCGAGTGCGCCGCCTGGGGCTATGAACAGGTCAACACCCTGCCGGAGCTCTTCCGCCGCTCGGACTTCGTGAACGTGAGCATCACGCTCTGCGATGCCACGCGCGATCTCATCAACGCGCCGGTGTTCGCCGCAGCGAATCCGGACCTGCTGCTCGTCAACACCTCGCGCGGCGGCATCGTCAACGAGCACGATCTCTATGTCGCCCTCACCACGGGGCAGATCCGTGCCGCGGCGAGCGACGTGTTCGTGCACGAGCCCCCGGCGTGTGATGACCCGCTTATCCATCTGGATAACTTCATCGCGACCTTCCACATCGGCGGCAGCACCTACGAGTCGCTCGAGCGTGTGAGCAACCGCGCCGTGGACTATGTGTTCGCGTACACCGGTGTGCCGGAGCAGAAGGAAGTCATAGGATCCTGACGGGGTCTCCCCGGTGTAAGGGCCGCGGCAGAAAGCCCCGGAGCATTTCTGCTCCGGGGCTGCCTACCGGTTTATCTGCCAATCGGCATTACTTGATAAAACCATTGCAGAAGTTCCTTGAGCCAGTCGAACAGCTTGCTGTAACCCATCTGATCGTTCATCGTATATTCCTCCTTTCACAGATTTTTCTGCAGGGCCGGCCGGCTATGTGTAAAAGCCCCGGAGCATTTCTGCTCCGGGGCGGCTGCAAACCAGATCAGTCGATCGGCATGGTCAGGGAGTTTGCGATCTCCTGCACGATTTCCTGTGCTTCGTACTCCTTGCAGATGCCGAGAATTTTCGCAGTCAGTTCCAGAGCGCCATACAACATAGTCCGTTTACCCCTTTCGTCAGATTTCCAATGCCGCCGCACACATTCGGCGACACCGGATGGTTGATATTACCGGTTACAAGGCCATAATACCCGAAAAACAGGCAAAACGCAATGGACAAATAACGAAGAATGTAACGTTTAGCTGAAATTCGCAACCGTTTGTCATTTTTTTCGTACCACCGGCGGCTGCAGCCGTTTTCTGTGCGCTTCGATGCTGCGGGCTGTGTAGGGCACGCGGGAAGCATCCGTTTTTCCGACAAAAAAAAATCCCGGAGCCGAAGCTCCGGGATTTTCCTATGCTGTTTTTACATGGCGAGCCAGTTCGGCAGCGCATCGGAGATCGCATCAACGATCGCCTTTGCTTTCTCTTCGCCGCACTTGCCGAGGATATCGGAAGCGATGCCAAGGCCAGTCTGAATAAGACCCATGTTACTTTACCCCTTTCATCAGATTTCCAACGCCGTCCCACACAATAGACGACATCGGATGGTTGGTATTGCCGGTTACAAGATGTATTATAGCAAAAAACGGTCAAAACGCAACGGACACATATATGCTATGTGTAACATTATGTAACGCTTTGAGTGAAATTGTTAAGAGCGGCAGCGCAGATTTGTTTTCAAATGCAATATTTGTTACACGGTCTGACATTTCGACACCGGTATGGGTAAAACTGCACTGGTTGTCCGTTTTCGCGGGTAAAATCGGCGTTATGGAAACCATTTTTCCACATTGCCAACAGAGTTTTCAACATAAATGCAGTGCAATTAACGAAGTTATGTTAACACTAAGCCGATTTCCGCCGCCTGCTCCGGCCTTCACTGCGGCTCTGCAGGTCGGACACATGTGTCCGCTGCTGCCGCACATTTTCTGCCCGGCGGCCGCCGGCTGCGCGCGCAAAAAACCCCGGGAGCACACGGCTCCCGGGGCGGATGGTGATGCAGTTTGCGTGCCGACTCACTGGCCGATGAGCTGGCAGTAGCGCATGATGATGGCCGAGGCCTGCGCGCGCGTGGCGCTGCCCTGCGGGGTGAGGTAGGTCACGCCGTAGGATTCGATGCCGGAGATCAGGCCGTTGCCGACGGCCCAGTTCATGGCGGCGTAGGCCCAGTTGGCGACGCTGCCGGCGTCGGGGAACTGGCCCAGCGATGTGCCGCCGCCGGTAAACGCGGGCGCGTACTTGGCGGTGTAGCCATAGAGGATGACAGTCATCTGCTCGCGGGTGATATCAACGTTCGGGGCGAACGTGGTCGCGCTCGTGCCGGCGACGATGTCGTTGGCGTAGGCCCAGGCGACGGCCTCGTAGAACCAGTCGCCGGGTGCAACGTCCGTGAACGGCAGGTAGTAGTTGCCGTAGTCGGTCGTGTCGCCGGAGAGGTTATAGAGGATCTGCACGATCTGGGCGCGCGAGCAGACCGCGTTCGGGGAGAACGTGCCCACGCCGGTGCCGACCATGAGGCTGCGGCGCACGCAGTAGTCAATGCCCTCGTGCGACCAGTCGGCCGGGCCGGCCACGTCACGGAAGCCGTAGCTCGGGCAGCTCGTGCCGCCGGGGCAGACGGTGCTGCCGCCGGTGGGCGGGATGACCTCTTCCTTCGTCTGGCCGCAGATGGTGCAGGTGTAGGTGCGCACGCCGGGGGTGGTGGCGGTCGGCTCCGTGGTCACTTTGCCCGCGTCCCACTTGTGCGTGTGTGCGCCCGTGGCGGGGATGACCTCAGTCTTGACCTCGCCGCAGACGGTGCAGGTATAGGTGCGCACGCCGGGGGCGGTCTCGGTCGGCTCGGTGGTCACCTTGCCGCTGTCCCACTTGTGGCCGAGCGCGTCGGTGGGGTTGCGCTTTTCGGTCGCGCCGCAGCCGCTGCAGGTGTAGAGATCATAGCCGCCTGCGGTGCACGTGGGTGCCACGGTCCTGGTGAACTGATAGTCGTGCGTGCCCGTTGCGGGGATGGGAGCCGTCTTGGTCGCGCCGCAGACGGCGCAGGTGAACGTGCGCACGCCCGGCTCGTTTTCGGTCGGCTCGGTGGTCACGGTGCCGTTATCCCAGGTGTGCTCGCCGGTGGCGGGGATCTCCTTGGTCGAGATGACCTCACCGCAGTTGGAGCAGATGGTGTCGACGCGGCCGGCCTCGCCGCAGGTGGCGGGCACGGTGTTCTCGTGCGTGCCGTAGCCCGTGTGCAGACATGCACCCTTGCCGCTGACGGTGTAGCCCTGCCACTTGCCGTCCGCGTCGAACGTCCAGCCGTAGACCGGGTCGGGGTTGTAGTGGATGGTGACGATAGCGGGCTCGAAGCTGTGCTCGGCCGCGCCGGCGGGCTCGACCGTCGGGGGCGCGCCGTAGCAGCGCACGTCCCCCAGCGCGGTGCAGCCGGTGAACGCGTTGTGGCCGACGCGCGTCACGGTACCGGGCAGTTTCATGTCGGCCAGCGCGGTGCAGCCCTGGAAGCAGCCGTCGGGGATGGCGGTCACGCCGGCGGGCAGCGTCACATCCGTCAGCGCGACGCAGCCGTTGAAGGCGGACGCGCCGAGCTCCGTCACCGTCGCGGGGATGGGCGCAGTGACGAGTGATTTGCAGCTTTCAAACGCGAGATCGCCGATGGCGGTCACGGTGCCGGCGTATTTGACGTTCAGCAGCTTCGTGCAGTCGGCAAAGCACTTGCCGGGCACGGCCGTGATGGCAGCGGGCAGGGTGGTGTTCGTGAGGCTGGTGCAGGAGTCGAACGCGCCGCGGCCGAGGCTCTGCAGCCCGTCAGGCAGCGTGACGGCGGTCAGCCCGTCGCCCGCGAGACCAAAGTCGCCGATCTCGGTCACGCCCTTGGGGATGGACATACCCGTGAGCTTGGAGCACATGGCGATGCCGTAGCGGCCGATGCGCGTCACGCTGTCGGGCAGCGTGACCTGCGTGGCGGCCGGCAGGCAGAACAGAGCGTAGCTGCCCACGTTCGTGACGCCGTCTTTGATGACGACCTTTTTCAGCTCGCCCTCCAGCTTGAAGTTGCCGAAGCTTGTGAGCATACCCAGCGCTTCATAGTTCCACCACGGGGCGAGGTTGCCCTCGGGGAAGTTGAAGTCGGGCATCACTCCGGTGCCGGAGATGGTCAGCGTCTTGCCGCTGAGAACACCTGTGGAGACCTCCCAGTGCAGGCAGTTGTTCTCGCCGAAGTCGCCCGAGGTGGCCGCGGTCGCAAAGCCGCTGAGAATGGCATCCGTGTCAAGATCCGGGATCTCAAACTCCTCCTTGAGCTGCTCGATCTTCTCCTTGATGAGCTTCTCGGCGATCTCTTTTTTCAGATCGTCGAGTTTGCTGGCCGATGCGTTCACGGTCAGGCCGGAGAACAGTCCCACGACCAGAACCAGACACAGTGCCAGCGAGAGCACGCGTTTTTTCATCGTTTCTTCCTCCTTTGTTGTGATGCGTGTGTACAACCGTAATACCTGTCTGTCGTGAATATACCATATAAGCGGGAAAGTGTGCAATGGGGATTTCCAGAAAAAACGTTTTGATCGTTACATTTTGTTGCATTTGTGTAAATAAAATGTGCATTTTTTCGCGCCTATGCGCGCACGACCCGTTGCAAAAGCGGGGCGCGTCCTGTATACTTGCTGTGTAGACATATTTCCCCGTATGTCCATTCCAGGAGGGAGGAACCATATGAAAAAACGAGTGTTGTCGCTGCTGCTGTGCTTTGTGCTCGCAGCCGGATTGCTGAGCGTGTGCGCCCCGCCGGCGCAGGCGGGCACGATCGCGGGTGCGTTTGAGCAGTTCATCAAACAGCCCGGCCAGATCAAAAAACTCTTCGGCAATGAGGTCGCCCATGGCGATTGCGGCCCCGCCGGGGATGAGGCCAGCGTACATTATAAAATTTACGAAGTCACGAACCCCACGGTCGTGCAGGACAACCCCTTCCTGCAGCAGATCTGGCAGATCCACGACTATCGCGAGGACGCGCAGTATTACGGCGTATATATCTTCGGCGACGGCCCGATGGCGGACTACGCGGTCAAGGGTCAGAAAGCCCCGTGGATGGGCAACGTGGAGGTCACGGAGTATAACGACAAGGGGCAGAAGCTCGGCACGACCGTCGTGGAAAACCTCGGCGAGGACTATCTCGTCCTGGCCTACATCGCCGGTGCGACGGATGAGGAGTGGAACGGCCGCACGGAGCACTACACCGGTGTGACGAACGTCGGCAACTGCGCCTTCAAGGACTGCCAGTACCTCACGTGCATGTTCCTCAATGACGACATTACCACCATCGGCGACCATGCGTTTTATGCGGACGAGTACCTCTCGGCCATCAACATGCCGCGCGATCTTGAGCTCATCGATAAGTATGCCTTCTACGGCTGCGACACGCTCACCTTCGTGCGCGCGGGTGCCTGCAGCCGCCTGCGCCGCATCGAGGATCACGCGTTCTACAGCTGCACCATGCTCGCCGAGCTGCGCCTGCCGAACGGCCTGACGTACATCGGCCCGTGGGCCTTTGCCTGGGACCGCATCCTCGGTCAGGAGGACACGACGCTCGGCCTGCCGTCGAGCCTGCAGACGATCGGCACGGGCGCGTTCGCGTTCGTCAACCACCACAAGAACCTCAACATTCCGGCCAACGTCACGAGCATCGGTGACTACGCGTTCATGTGCGATTATTATATGAACAACCTCACCTTCAGCCCCGGTGACAAGCCCCTCACCATCGGCGTGGCCGCGTTCTTCGGCGACAACCATATGAAGACCGTCGACCTCTCCAACCGCGTCGCGCAGATCGACAAGTGCGCCTTTGCCGGTTGCGAGATGCTCGAGGAAGCCTACTTCGGAGACAGGATCAACACGATCCAGGACCGTGCCTTCACGAGCCTGGATAATGCCATGAAGATCCTCGTCGAGGGCGTGCTCAACGGCATTCTCCGTCCGGACGATACTGACCAGAACGCCGATCAGGCCGGTGACATCAGCACGGCCTTCAATATGATCGCGAAGATCACGAAGCTCAAGCGCGCCGTCTTCAAAAACGACCCCGCCAAGAGCATCTACGGCGCGGCGGATTCCAACCGCTCCTTCCCGGATGACTGCGTGGTCTATTACACGCAGGACAGCCATACCTGGACCGCCGAGCTCAAGGACGACGGCACGTGGCAGGGCTACCAGACCGGTCTCTGGCACGGCGATCACATCGCCCAGTTTGAGGATACGGTCATCGCCCCCACCTGCACGGAGCAGGGCTATACGCACCACGTCTGCACGGTGAAGGACTGCCCCTATGACCCCGTGGACGACACGTTCGTTTCCGCCACCGACCACACCTGGGTCAAGACGCAGACGAACCCGCCCACCTGCACCGAGCAGGGCACGGCGTTTTATAAATGCTCGGCCTGCGGCGCGACCCGCACCGAGAAGATCGCGGCCCTCGGCCATGACCTGAGCCGCTGCGACCTCGTCCCGGACGCCACGTGCACGCAGCCCGGCCGCGCCGTCGGCACCTGCGCGCGCTGCGGCGTGAAGATCGATGAGGTCATCCCCGCCAAGGGTCATGACTACAGCTATAAGTCCGCCTCCAGCACCGAGCCGACCTGCACCGAGTCCGGCCGCTATAAGGGCACCTGCCCGGTGTGCGGCAAGGATTATAACGACACCATCCCCGCCCTCGGCCACGACTGGGGCGAGTGGGTCACGACCATCGAACCGACGTACACGACCGTCGGCTACCGCTATCACCTCTGCACCCGCTGCAACACGCGCGAGGGCGAGGACATCCCGAAGCTGCATACCCACACGTGGGATGCCGGCGTCGTGACGCAAAAGCCCACCGCGACGGAGCCCGGCGTCAAGACCTTTACCTGCACCATCTGCGGCGAGACCAAAACGGAGTCCATCCCCGCCACCGGCGTGCCGGATGTCTGCCCCGGCGGCCCGACCTGCCCGGGCTATGCCTTCCGTGACATGCCCGTGCCCACCGATTGGGCGCATGAGGGCCTGGATTATTGTATCTACCATGGCTATATTGCAGGCACTTCGGCCAGCACCGTCTCGCCGAACGGCGTGTGCACGCGTGCCCAGCTCGTGAGCATCCTCTACCGCGTGCAGGGCGAGCCCACGACCGTCAAAGGCTATGAGCTTTCGAAGCTCCGCGCCCCGTTTAACGATGTGCCGCGCGGCCAGTGGTATACCGACGCCATCTGGTGGGCGAAGCTCATGGGCGTCGTCTCCGGCACGAGCGCCACGACCTTTGACCCGGAAGGGGAGATCACGCGCGAGCAGCTCGCCGTCATCCTTTATAATTACACGAAACAGTTCGCGCCCGGCAGCCTCACGGCGACCGGCTCGCTCGCCGGCTTCCCGGATGCGGCCAGCGTCTCGTCCTGGGCGCGTACGGAGATGGCCTGGGCCGTCGGCAACGGCCTCATCTCCGGCACCGGCAGCGGCAGTGTTGCCTACCTCACCCCGCAGGGCAGCGCCACGCGCGCACAGGTCGCAGCCATCCTCATGCGCTTTGAGCAGGCCATGGCCTGAGCGCAGACCCCATCACGCACAAATCCCCGGAAGCAGTTTGCTTCCGGGGATTCCTTTCTTTCGTGCAGTTTACATAACTTTATGCCAGACGGCGTATCGCAGAATTCTTAGAACTGAACCGGCGCTAGAGTTTACATAACGCTTATCCCTTGCGCCCGCGCAGCATCGCCGCGATCGTCACGGCATTATAGCCGCTCTGCTGCCAGAGATCGTCGGGCACGGTGCCGCCGTTGCGCAGGATGAGCGTGATCTGCCGCCGCGCCTCGCTGCGCGCGGCCTTTTCCGCCTTCTCCTGCGCGGCTGCGTCCTTCTCGGCCGCGTCCTTTTCATCCTTCGCCTTCTTGTCGGCGGCGGCCCTGGCGTCGGCGAGGGCCTTGGCCTGCTGCTGCACCTTGCTGTCCGCGCGGGTGTAGTCCGCGTCGTCCATGTCGAGCAGCGCGGCGATCTGCGCCTTCGTCACACTATCGCGGCTGTCGGCTGCGTCGAGCAGGCTGTCGATGGCACTCAGGCGCGTCCTGCGCTCGCCGCTGTAGCGCTCGTAGGCGAGCTGTGCCAGCTCCGGCAGCTTGCCCGCGAGCATCGCGCGGTAGTACCCGCTCGCCTGCTGAGAGGCCGCAACGGCCGCCGTCGAGGCCTGCCCGCCCGTCAGTGCGGCCGCCGCGCCGAGGGCGTTGGCCGCCGCGAGATCGGCCTGCCGTTCGTACTGCTGCCGGTAGGCGGCGTAGAGCTTGTCCGACGCCGGGTCGTAGTCAAATTCCTCGCCGAGCAGCGTGTCGAGCATCCGGTCGATGCGGTCCCGCTGGGCGGTCGTGCCGTGTTCAGACAGCAGCGTCTCTGCCTCGCGGCGGTGCGTGCCGTCATAGTCCGGCACGTCCTCCACCGGCAGGTACTGCAGGTAGTCGTTCGTCTGCTCCTGATCGGCCATGCCCTCGCCGCGGATCTTCGCGTTGCGCTGCTGCTCGTAGATGGCGGCGGCCGCGTTGTCGCCGCGCTGGGCCGCCCGCTCCATGAGCGCGGCGTAGTCGGTGTCCTTGTCGTATTTATATTTTGTCGCCATAGGTTCTCCTTTCCTCAGTGCTGCGGTCCGGCGGCGGTCTCCGTGCGCGTGAGCGACAGCAGCCGCCACGCCCCCGTGCCCGTCAGCCGCAGGCGAAAGTGGTCGCACCGGCGCGGCAGCACCGGCAGGTTGACGGAGCGCTTCGCGCCCGCCGTCACGGCCGCGAGCGTGTGCCACTGTCCGTCGGAGTCATACTGCACCGCCGCCGTGATGCTTGCGCCCGCCTCCGCCTCCAGCCGCAGCTGCACGCGCAGCAGGCGCTTGCAGTCCGGGCTGCCGCTGACGAAGTCGCCCGTCTCGAGCAGACTCTGCATCTGTGCCGTGCTGCCGGTTCCGAAGCGCCAGACGCCGCTGGCGTCCTGCGCGTAGAGCGCGCCGCCGCGCCGGGCAAAGGCGCGCGCGTGAAAATCGTCCTCGCGGCTCCACAGGCCGCTGCGCGTGTCGTATACGAACAGGTGCCAGGCGTTTTTCTCGTCGCGCGCCGAGAGATACCAGCGTGTGCCGTCCGTGCCCGCCGCTCCGTCCGAGAGCGTGCGCCCGAGCGTGTCGCCGATGCGCGTCGGCCGTCCGCCCGCCGTGCGCGCCGGCCCGGCGGGGGAGAGATAGTAGAGCGTCTCCGCCGCCGTCACGAGCGTGCGGCCGGAGCCCTGCTCTGCACCGAGCGCGGCCGAGGCCACGAGCTGGAAGTTGTCCGGCCGCGTGCCGTACAGCCGCCAGAGCCCCTCCGGCTTGAGGAACACCACACCGCTGCCCGTCGCTGCGCAGCCGGAAAAATCGCCCGGCGCGCCGACGTCCACGCTCCACGCCGCCGTGGCGACGGCGCCGTTTTCGTCCGCCTCGTACCAGAACCAGCTCAGCGGGTCGCCCAGCTTTGTGCACCACACGGTGTCGTGCGCGCACGCCCAGAGCCGGTTGCCGTAGCTGCACGCGTGCTGCGCGTCGGGCAGCCGCCGCGTGATCGTCACGCCGCTGACCGTGCCCGCGCGCACGAACGTGTCCGGGTCGAAGATCAGCTTTGCGCCGTCGATGCCGCGCAGGATGTACGTGCCGTTATTGCGTGCGTCGCCGAAGCCGCTGAGCGTCACGGCATCGCCCACGCGAAAGCGCGTGCCCGCGCCGTCGGCCTGCAGCACGTTCGCGCGCCCGGCGTCGCTGGTGTCGTCGCTGCTGCCGAGCGTCACCGTGCCGGTCCAGCTCGGCTCGGCGCTGCCGAATGTGCCGTCCGCCGGCCGGAACCAGATCTTGTCCGGCCAGATGAGCACCGTGCCGCCGAGCTCGGCGAACACTTTCGCCGTGTCCGTGAGTGTGCAGCCCGGCACGGCCTCGCCGTTATGATACAGCGCCGTGCCCGCGCACCAGAGCAGCCCGTCCCCGGCCGCGAACAGGCCGTTCGGCTGCCCGGTGGACGGGTAGCTGAGCGTGCGGCCCGGCCGCGTCGCGAACAGGGGGCTGTCGGCTGCCGAGCCGTTGATCATTTCGTAAATGCCGCCCTCGGGACAGGCCGGCCGGTGGTCGTAGCCGCCGAAGGCGGTCTGCACGTGCCGGACGGCGGCCATGCTCCGCGGGAATGTGGGTAGATGCATGCCTTGCCTCCTTACAGATCGAGCGGCTGCCCGTTGTGATACAGCGTGCCGCACAGGTCGATCTTACCGGCCGAGAGCTTCAGCTCCGGCACATCGCCGCGCGTCGCGGAGATCACTGCGCCGCTCTTGTGAAAGATGAGATATTTGCGCTCGAGGCTGTTCTCGCTGCCGATGTGCAGCGTGTCGGCCACGGTCGTGATGCCGTTGAGGTCGATCTTATCGGCCGAGAGCGTGACGCTGCTGCCGCCGTTGTTGATGGCGGCGACGATGGACGCCGCGTTCACGCCGTCGGCGTCGGCCACGAGCGCGATGCGCGCGCCCTGGTCGCTCACGGTCTGTTCGAGCGCGGCGACATTGCCCTCGGCCGACGTCAGGCGCACATTCAGGGCGTCGGCATCAAGGCTCAGCTGCGCGATGTCGCCGTCGGCCCCGTCGATGCGCGCATGGATCGGCGAGACGAGCCGCGAAAGCGCCACGGCGTTGAAGTTTTCCGCGCCGAGGTTTGCCAGCGTGTACTGCAGCGCCTCGAGCAGGCGCGGCACAGTCTCCTCGAGCGCTGCGAGCCGCTGCTCCACGGTCTCATGCCCGGTGCGCTCCGGCAGCGGAAAGTCCAGCGGGGAAAAGTCCGTCATGCGTCACCGTCCCCTCCGCCGCGCTGCGACACGTCCGCGCGCAGCACGGCAATGGCCCGCACGAGAAATTGCGGCAGCGGCGCGCCGAGCGCCCCGGCGTTTTCGATCACGCTGCCGAGTTCCGTCAGCAGGTACCACGCCGTCACGAGCGGGCACAGCAGCACGTCATACTGCACGCCCAGCCCCGGTACACTGCCGAGCAGCGCCCGCAGCGCAAAGTCCAGCAGCGCCGCCACGAGCACGCCGGCCACGCTGCCGGCCTTGTGCCACAGCCCCTCGCGGGCGCGGCGGCTGCTCCACGTGCCCGTGTGCAGGGCCGCAGCGCTGCCGGTGGCGTAGTCGAGCACCATGGCCAGAAACCAGGCGGCCGCCAGCCAGCCTGTCCAGCCCCAGAATGCCGTCAGCGCCGCGGTGGCCGCAGAAGCGGCCGCCTTGATCGTTGTGAGTCTGTCCATTTATGTCTCCTTTGCTTCGTCGATCATCCGCTGACAGACGATCATCGTGCGCAGCATATCCTCCGACAGGTCGAGCCTGCCGTCCGTGCCGCCTTGGAGTGCGCCGCGGTCGATGAGCCGCTGCGCCTCCTCCCGCGCCCAGCTTGGGACTTCTTCGATCGTGTTGTACCTGATCATGTCCTCATCGTCCTCCTCATCATTTTTGTGCATCTCTGCATAAACATCCCTGCGGAATCCGTCCATCGTGTAGCCCATGCCATAGGTATTCCACAACAGCTCAGGGTCGGCGTGATTGCTGGCCACGCCGCGCCGGTGTCCCTCCGCGTGGCCGATGATGACGCCGTCGGTCAGCGGGTCCAGACCGTAAACCCCGCACAGCTGCGCAAACAGCGCCACGGCCGTGCGGTACGTGCCCGTGATCTGCTCGGCCGCCGCGGCATAGGGCATGCTCACGCCCGGTTCCGTCATTTCCACGCCGATGTGCGTGCCGTTGGCTGCGCCGCCGCAATGCCAGCCGCGCATCTCCCACGGCAGCGTCTGGCATACCGTGCCGTCCGCCTGTACGAACGCATGTACGCAGACCGACTGCCCGCCCGGCTGGTACTGATCAAAGTACCGCGCCAGCGCGGCGGCGCTCGGCTGTGGCGTGCCGATGCTGTGCAGCATCAGCCCCTGCGGGCGCAGCGGCGCGCCCGCCTGATAGCACCTGTTTTTCGTGGCAAATGCTTCGATGATGTCCATCTGCTGTTACCTCCTTCGTCCCCGCCTCGTTATAAGATTTCCTCGTTCTTCGTCACGACAACTCCATCGCCCGTGCCCTGAGCAGAGAACACGATATAGCCAATGTTGCCATAGTCGGCGTAGCTGGGATCCAGTACAATCTTATAATACTTGTCTCCTAGTTTTGTCACCGTGGCCATGCCGGACAACGCTGTGTACTGCTTGCAGAAATAGCAGCCGCCCGTAGCACCCGAAAAAGCACCTAAGCGCTCATGGCCATTGCCTTCGAGCGTTGCACCCTTGACATAGATGACATCAGACGGCTGCACTGCGATAGCGCCGGTACACCAGCAGGCGGCATCTGTGCCATAGAACGGCTTTGCCGAGGACGCATACGCGCCATTGCGATAGCCTTTTCCGTCCCATACGCCGCTCTTAGTGCTCGGGTCTACGGCTGCCGGAAGCACGTTAGTATAAGTTGGCACATATACCACAGCCGTGATGGTAATCTCAATATTTCCGCTGACGTCCGGTATGTTGATAATGCCATTCGCATAGTACAGCGCCGTCACATCCGTGCCGCCCATCTTAACCATGACGGTTGCACCATTGAGCACATAACCGTTGCTGGCAGTAATGGTCGCATAGTAAGTATCACCACCGGTTACGGTTGTTGCAGCGTTGCTGCTGGTGCAGCCCGTGAGGGTATTGGTCACGGTGTACTCCTGCGGCGGCACAACGACTTCTCCAGCGTCCCCAGAAATCATGGCCGCGCGAAAAGCGTTGATTTCCGCATAGGTAATGCCATTGGCAACCGCCCACGCCACCACCTTCTCATTGTCATTCTCCCCGGTGTAGGTGTCCCGGAAGTATTTGATAAGCGGGTACCACCCATTTCCGTTGGTGACGTTGTAGTTGGTGCTCCTGAACCGTTTCCCGTCTGCCTCGTCCGAAAATGCCGTCAACTCGTAGTCCTTATCCTTGTCGCTCTGAGATACACCCAGCAGCGAAAGCAGAAGGTAGGCGATTGTTCCCGTTCTGTCTGACCCACTCACGCAGTGGAAATAGCATGGCTTGTTTGCGGCTACGCAAGCCATCACCTTTTTCAGGACTGCTACCGTCCGCGCTGAGGCTGCGCTGGTGCTGACTGCGTTGGCATAGAAATCCAGCGGCTGGTGATAATACTCTACGCTGCCGCCAAGCGGGGATACAGTAATGCCTCCCGTCTCGCCGTTGTTGCGCAGGTCAATATCCGTTGCAACGCCGAGCCAGTCTACAATCGTTGCCTTGTCAGCGGCGGAAATACTGCCAAAGTTGCCGCCTCTGAATATCTTCCCGTATTTCACGCGGCCACCGGTACAAGCCCAGCCGCCGAGATCGCGGACGTTCCACACGCTGGGCGTGTAGATCATACGCACACCGCCATCGGGCACAATTTTGTAGGTTTTTCCGCCAAAAGCGAATGTACCGGCCTTCAGCGGCTCCATGTTGTAGATCACGCCAGCTCCGGAAACCGCGTCGCTTCTGGTCTTACCGCCCTGCGCAACCGTGAGTGCGGTGTTGGCCGGAACTTTGATCTTCAACCCATCCGGTTCTTCCTTGCTGTAGGCCGTCGCAGCCGAGTAATACGGCGTGACCTTCGTAACGGAGTAATCGCCTGCGTTTTCAGTGTAGTCAACATTGGCAATAAACGCCGCCGCCGAGAGGTTCATCTGGCGGTACTGGACAGTGTTTTCTAAGCTATTGTCCACAATGGGGCTACCAGAAATAGCCGCGATAGCCGCCGCCATATCACCGATTTTATAGGTGGTCATTTCACCGTTTTTCGCGCGGATAGCGTTGGCAATCGCCTGCACAGATGCTTCTTCATACAGCTTCTTCGCCATCAGTAGCTCACCTCGCTCCCATCCGCGATCTCCACTGTCTTAGCCGCACTGCCGTCATAGGTGACGGTGGTGCTGCCGATCTTGATCGTCAGTGCGTTGGGATTTTTCAGCGCTGTGGGAACGGCAGCCTTCACGTATTCCACGGTCGCGGCCGCATTGGTGTCCGCGTCGGTCGGCGTTTTCACGCCGGTCAGCTTTGTGGGTGTGCCCTCATTCACGTCAGAAATATCAAGTGCAAAATTATTGCCATCTCTGGTCGGGGACAGGCCAACGCCAGCTCCAAGTGTTCCGTTCGCAGGGGTTAGTGTCAAAAAGCCCTGAAACTGTGGCATAACAACACCAGCCGCATCGACATTCTTACGTGCTTGAAGTTTCTGCGCGCCGGTGAGTGTCTGCGCCGCGTCGTATCGAACCGCGCCAGTCCCCGCAGCCCTGCCATCTACATACGCCTTAGTCGCTGCATCATCGTCCTCGGTTGGCGATGCCACTTTCAGGCGGGCAAGCGGAACCGTATCGTCGACGCCAGCCGCGCCATGCGCAAGCTTTCCCGCGTCGTCCGCAGCTTTCGTAAAGTGGATATTTTCGCCAGTTCCGAACGACAGCCCGTCGCCCGAAAACAGCGCGCCCGTGACCTTCAGGTTGCCAGTCAGTGTGCCGCCTGTCTTGTCGAGTTTTCCGTCCAGCGCCGCCTTGACGGCCTTGTTCTGCACGGGGTTTTCCGATGCTGCATCCAGCGCGGCATCCACGGTGGTCTTGTTTGCACCCGCCTCCACGCCGTCGAGCTTCGTCTTATCCGCAGCCGACATCAGACCGTTGGCGGATGCGGTCGCCACTGCCGTTCCGGCTTTACCGTCCAGTGCCGTCTTGACCGCCTTATTCTGCACGGGGTTCGTGCTGGTCGCGTCAAGCGCTGCGTCCACGATGGTCTTCGTTGCGCCAGACTCGATGTTGCGCAGTTTGGTGTAATCCGACGCTGACATTAGGCCCGCACGATTGCTGTTCGCGGGCTGCGTTTCCTCATGAAGTATCTCGAGGCTGCGCGCAATAATGCCATTCTCCACGGCGTTTTTGGACTCGGTGTCCAGCGCGTCATCGACAGGGAAGATGGATTCTTTGGTGCGCAGCGCATAGGCTCCGTCCACGACCTGAATCAGCATCGTATCGTTTTTGACACTGACCGGGGGCAGAGTGCCGCGGCTGTCAATATACTCCATGACCACCTTGTTCTGCACAGGGTTGGTAGATGTGTCAGACATGGCGTCGTCGACGATGGTCTTGGTCGCGCCGTCCTCCACGCCGTCCAGTTTGACCTTATCCGCGCTCGACATCAGGCCGTTGGCGGACGTGGTCGCCACTGCCGTACCGGCTTTCGCGTTCAGCGCCGCCGTCACGGTCTTGTTCATGATTGCTGCCGTGGACACCGGCGACAGCGTGTCGTCCACGTCCACATCCTTGGCGTGCGCCTCAACGGTGTCGAGCTTGCGCTTATCCGCCGCCGACATCAGGCCGTCGGATTTCTGCGTTGCGGCCGCTTTGTCCGCCTTCGCGTTCCAGGCTGCCATTTTTCCCGCCGTGATGCCGTCAAGCACCGCAAGATTTTTGTGCGTGTGCCGTGCCTTGGTGTTGGCGGCGATCTCTTTGACCAGCCCCGGCGTTGAGGCTGTGGCACCGTTCGTGCGCTGGTACCACTTGGCGTATTCGTCGAGCGCGGCGTTAAAGAGCATCATGCTGTCGGCGTAGTGCGCCGTCTCATGCGCGGCATAGTCGCACATGGCGATGACGTAGTACACGTACAGCCGGTCAAACGGTGCGGGCACGAGCAGCTTGGTGCTGCGGTCGGTGTCCGCATCGTAGGTGATGCACTGTTCGGGCGCCGTGCCGAGGATGCGCGTCTGGATCATGCTCTCGCACTCGTTGAGCCACAGGAGCTTTGCCGTCTCGTCCCACGCGTTCGGGCAGATGGCGTCGATGCGCGTGAGCGCCTGCTGAAGCGTCGCCATGGTCAGAGCCCCAGCGCGCCGCTCTCGGCGGCAAAGCGGGCGGTCTCGCGCTCGATGAGTGCGCCGGTGCGCGCATCCTGCGCCTCACCCTGGGCGAGCACGAGCGCGAAGCGGCGCGGAATGGTCACGTCCTCGCCGCGCGGGATGCGCACGGTCTCGCCGTTGACGGTCACGACCTTGTCCTCCTTATAGCTGCCGTTGTCGCGGAACAGACGTACGGTCACGGGTTCGCTCAGCCAGGCCTCAGCGGCGGCGCGGTCGGTCTTTTTTCTGGTTGCCATAGTTGTTTCCTCCTTGTTGTAGGTGCGCCTCCCGCCGCGTGGGCGGGAGGCACGGGGTGGATTTCTTACTCGGTGTAGGTGCTGCAGGTCTCGATGCGGCGGATGGCACTGTCGTCGAGACGCACGGCGACCTTCGTGGCCTTCCAGCCGACGCTCGCGCGCTGGTTGAGCGGGTCGCCCGTACCGGCGGAGCCGAGCTGCTTGACGATGTGCTCGAGGCCGCCGCCGGTGATCTCGGTCGTGCCGTAGCCGTCGGCGCCGAGCACGAGCGTGACGTACACGTCGCGGCCCTGCGCGCCGGCCTCACCGGGGTAGATGATGGCGTTGTCCTCAGCCGTGACGGCGGCGTCCACGGTCATGGAGTTCGCGGTGTTGGCCGTGACGGTCACGCATGCGTTGCCGATGAGCACCTGACGGCCGACGAGCGCGCCGGACTTGACCGTGCCGCCGTCGAACGAGAAGGTGGTCTTGCCGCTCACTGCGCCGTTCGTGAGCAGGGTGCGGCTGTCGCTGGCAAGATCCTCTGCGTGGAAGATCTTCGCCTCCGTGCTCTCGACGAAGCGGCAGCCCTCGATCTTGCCGATCTCGCCCTCGTACATGTGCTCGGTGTCCACGTACTGGTGCGGCGCCAGCCACTTCGGGTCGTTCATGAGGTCATAGGCCACGTCGGGGTGGATGATGACCGGGAACGCGCCGTCGATGCGGCGGCAGTTGGCGTTTTTGAGCGCGCGCACGGCGCGGCGGATGCAGTCGACGGTCAGATAGTTGTTGTCGGCCGCATTTGCATTGCCGCCCTGCAGCAGGTAGCGCGCGGACACGGACTCGTCGGCGTACTGCACGTTGTCACCGCCGACGAGCACCTCGCGCGTGATGGTGTCGAGCGTGCGGCCGGCCTGCGCGCCGAGCAGCTTCGTGGCCATGGTGAGATTGTTGTCGATGGCGGTCAGCAGCAGCAGGTCGCTCATCTGGATGTAGCCGCCGTACTGGCGCACGGCCGCCTCGACGGTGGTCATGCTCAGACTCTGGCCGTCGGGGGTCACGCCCTCGGTCAGGGCGGTCAGCGCCTTGCCGAGCGGGGCGAAGCGGCGGAACTGGATCGTCTTGCCGCCGTTTGCGGGGATGGGGTGCTTCTGCGCGAACTGGTCGTGCACGAGCTCGGGCTCGGCCGCGTCGATGAGGTAGTCCGAGTAGAACGTCTTCATCTCCTCGGTCAGGCTCTGCTGGGTGGTCACCTGCGTGTTTGCGTCAAACAGGCGCAGGTCCATGCGGATGTTTTCCATACTCATGTCTCCTTTTTTCTCTGCTGTCCGCTTCCGGGGACAGCGCCGGGGCAGCGCCCGGCCGCTGCGCTGCCGTTGGTTCGGTCTCCTGCGCGGGGACGCGGCCGGTGTCCTCCGCAACGTGGCCGGGGTAGACCGCGGCGAGCTGCCGCAGGCCCGTCACGGCCACGGTAAACGCCGCGCGCACATCGGCCCGGTCGTCCGCTGCGATGGCTGCGTGTCCGGCGCAGAGCGTCCGCTGCACGCCCTGCGCGCCCAGCGCATCGAGCGCGCCCGCCAGCGCGCACACGAGCGCCGACGCCCCGGCGCACACGATGTCTCTGCCCGGGCAGAAGTCCGCGTGGCCGTCCGCGTGCAGCACGCACCGCCCGTCCCGGCGGATGTACGCGAAGCGGGTCACAGGCTCAGCTTCACGCGCTCGCCGCGCTCTGCGCGCGCAGCGAGCGCTGCGCGGTCGGCGCGGCTCATGCGCGACACGTCCGGCCGCACCACGATGCCGGCCCCGCCGCCGCCCAGGCCGTTTTCGGCCGGGCGCAGGCCGCGGGCGCGGATGTGCTCGGCCACGCGCTGCTCGGCGCTGCGGCCCGCGCGCACGCACGCCGCCTCCAGCAGCGCCTGCGCGTGCAGCGCAAACCACGCCGTGCGCACGTCCACGCCTGCGCGCAGCAGCGCGCAAAACTGCGTGTCCTTCAGCGCCGCGCCCAGATCAAAGTCCGGGCACTGCGCCGTCAGTTCGTCCGCTTCGCGCGACCAGCGCGCGGCGGCTTCTTCGGCCGCGCGGCGCGCCCGCTGCGCATTCCGGCGTTCGATGGCCCCGCGCAGCGCGCCGACGGTCACGGTTTCCTCAGTGGCCTCGTGCGGCGCGGCCGCTTCCGGTGCGGCGGCAGGAGCGCTCTGCTCCGGCGCGGCGGAAAGATTGGTTTCGCTCATATTCTGTGCTCCCTTCTGCCCTCAGCGGGCGCTTTCTGTGATGACGCGGTTTTTCTCCGCCTGCGCTTTCAGCAGCGGGTCGGCGTTCGTATTCGTGCCCGCGTCCGGTGTCTCCGGCTGCGGCGGCACGATGCTGCTGCGCACGGCCTCGAGTACCTTGTCGCGCCCCGGAAACTGCATCATCTCCAGCATCGGCACCGCCTGCTGCGCGAACGCGGGGTTAAAGACTCCCAGCTGATACAGCTGCCGCGCCAGCTCATTTTGCGACGCGGTCGCATACGGACTCTCCTTCTGCGCGTGTACGGATACGTCGAACGCCGGCGCGCGCTGCAGTGCCATGCCGTCCGCGTCCATGCCGACGGTCCGTGAGCGCAGTCCGGCGTTGGAGTACGTGCAGAATGCGTAGCCCTGCGCACCCGGCGCTGCCACGCGAAACGGCCGCGTCTCGGTGTAGTACGCGCGGATGAGCTCGATCACGAGCTCGACCACGCGCTCGAACGCGCGGTAGCTCGCGCGCAGCGTGTCGCGGCTGGACTTGCTGCCGGCCTCCTGCAGCGCCGCGATGGCGCTCGCCGCCGTCACGCCGCCGGACACGCTGCCCTGCGTTACGTCGCGGCTGTTGCTCGTCTCCTTGAGCTCGTCGATCTTCAGCTGCAGCATGTTCACCCACTGGCCGTCGAGGTTGTAGAGACTGATCTGGCGCAGGCGCTCGTCGTCGATGCTGCCCTCGACCTCGACGAGCGGCTTCGACCAGTCGAGAAATTCCTGCGCGTTCACGCCGCAGCCTTTCTTGACCCAGAAGCGCGGGGTGGAGGCCTTCATGCTCATCTCCAGCAGGTTGCCGCTCAGGCGGTCGATGTACTGCTGCGGGTCCTTGCTCACGGCGATCATGCCGAAGCCGCACGGCGTGCCCGCCTCGGGGTAGAGCACGTCGAACACGACCGGGTACTGCCCGTGCGGGTAGAAGCCGCCGGCCATGGCGGGGTCGTTCTCGCTCGCATAGAGCAGGTCGCGCCCTGTGAATTTAATGAGGTGCAGCGCCGTGCCGCCGCCGGGCAGCGGCTTTTTGTAGTACCAGTCCACGACGATGCTCTTGCTCGAGGTGTCCACCGCGTCGTCGTACAGATACTGCGCCAGCTCCACGCCGCAGCTGCCGGGCCGCGCGTCGGGCCAGGCGGCGGAAATGTCGTCGTTGTCCATGAGCGCGCACACGAAGAGGTTGCGGCTGGCCTGAATGTCGGTGATGCCCGGCTCCCAGAACAGGTTCAGCAGGTCGAGCTGGCGCACGGCCACGTCGCCGAGGCCGTTGCTCCCGGCACTGTCCCAGAACACGCCGTAGGCCGCGCACCCGTGCTTGAGCTTGTACCACCACGCATCGGACCATACCTGCTCAAAGTGCGTCTTTTCCAGCACGGCCGGCACGATGGCCGACAGCGCCTTCGCGTCCGGTTCATCCTGTTCGCTGCGCGGCAGGATCACCGCCTCCGGGAAGCTGTCCATCGCGTCGGCGTGTTTTGAGACGATGGCATTGAACAGCCACGCGCTCGTCGGCTCCACCACGTCGGCCCCCTGCTCGCGCCTGCGGTCACGCAGGTACTGCCAGTGCCGCAGGCGGTACCACTGCTCATCGGCGATGATGCGCGCCTCGAGCGCGCGCTTGCCGTCCTTGTACCGGCGCAGAAGCTCCGTGCCGCGCGCCACGTCGTCCGGCGTGATCATGGGCGCGGCCATGTCCGGCCCGGCCGGCTCTGCCGTACCGGCCGCCGCAAATATCGCCGCCGCATCCGCCGCGCGGTAAGGCATGGGGTTCGTTTTCTCGTTTGTCATAGGCTCTCCTTTGCTGCCGTTTCCGGCGAAATGGTTTACATAACTTTTTGCGTTTTGCGAGAAAAAGAGACTGCCGTCGCAGTCTTTTCCTGTTTACATAATCAGTCGCTGCTCAGAGGGTCGAACACTTTTGGCGTCCGCTGCACCACGGGCCGCGGCGCGATGGGGTCGGACTGGCACAGATACCGGATCTCGTCGGCGATGTGGTCCTCCTGCCGCGTGTCCACGTCCTCGGGCGCATGTGCGTCGTAGCGCAGCAGCGGCAGTGTGCGCCGCGTATCCCGGCAGTTGCGGAACACGTACAGCATCGGCAGCCCTGCCTGATCGAACGCCAGCCGGTAGTGCACCTGCATCCAGCCGGGCAGGCGCTTGTGGTCGCCGGGCTCGAAATACACGCCGTACCGGTCGGCGATGTCGGCGATGCTGTCGCCGCGCGACGCGTCCCAGATCGCGGGGTCGGCCACGCCGCGGATGTCCCGGCCGCGCAGATAGGGGTGCGTGGCCTCCGTGGTGCGGATCTGCTCGAAGATCTGCTCCGGCGTCCAGCGCACGCCGGTGTCCGGCTCGCCGGGCACGCAGCCGTAGAGCTCAAGGATGCGGTACAGCCGCCCGTCGAAGTCCACCGCCCACCAGCCCACGGAGAAGGGCTTGGCGTACCCGAAGTCGAAGCTGCGGTACACCCGCCACGTGTCCGGGATGTCGAACGGCTCGATCACGTGCGTCCACTTCCCATCGGCGTAGTGCGCGGGGTCGTCGCGCCACTCGGCGAACACCTGTCCCTCATACACGTTCCAGTCGCCCTCGAGGTGCGCGCGCCGCCGTGCCGGCGGCAGTGCCTCCAGCCGCTTGAGATAGCCGGGGTCGCGCTGCATGAGCACCTGGTTGTCGTAGACCTTCGCCGGGATGAACACGTAGTCCGCCGGGTCCTCGCCGTCGCGGAACGCGCGGTCGATGAACAGGCGCTTGATGTAGGCGTGGCCCGGCCCGCCGGGGTTGCAGGTGTAGTAAATGCGCGGTACGAAATCCGTGCGCGTCGTGCGCAGGCAGGTTGCGATGAACGTCAGCCAGTCGGGCTCGAAGTTCGTTGCCTCCTCGAAGCCGATCACCTCGTACTCCTGCCCCTGATACTGGGCGCAGTCGCTGTCGCTGTCGCAGTAGCCCATCACGAGCCGTGACCCGTTCGGGAAGCGGAACGCGCGCTCCGCGCCGCTCCATGCGGCGTAGCCCGCCAGCTCCCGCTGCAGCGGCAGGATGTGGTTGGCGCGCAGCTCCGGCAGTGTCCGGCGCAGCAGCAGGAGCTTCAGCCCTGGATAGCGCATCGCGAGTAGCACGAGCTTGCGCCGCATGGCCCAGCTCTTTCCGCCGCCGCGCGCCCCGCCGTAGGCGACGTTGGCCGCCTCCGCGCGGAAGAACGCCTGCTGCCGCGGGTTCGGCGTCTCGCGCCGCAGTACCTGATAAATATAGGGTTCGTTTTTGCGTGCCATCGCGCCTCCTCACTACCGGCTCCACTGCTCGAGCGCACCCTCAAAGCGCAGCACGTCCGGCTCTGTCTCGCCTTCGTCCTTTGCAGGGGCTGCTTTGCCTCGTTCGTGGCCGAGCACCATGCCCGCCGCCTTGAGCCGCAGCTCCGGCTTCACGGATGCGTCGGCCACCATGGCCGCCAGCTGCTCGAGGATGCGCTCCTTCTCGTCCTCGAGGTCGATCATGTCGCGCGCTCCCGGTACGAGAGCACGTAGTCCTCGCCGTCGGCCGCCGCCGCGAATTCGTAGGTCTCCAGCGCGTCGTGCACGGCCTGCTTCGGCAGCCGCAGCGTCGCGCCGTCGCCGCAGCGCACGCACAGCGCAGCCAAGATCGCGCCCGACAGGCCCAGCAGCTCCTCATATGCCGCGCGCTGCTCGCGCAGTGCGCGGCGCAGGTCGGTGCTTGTCTGCTTTTTCATGTACCATCCTCCTTGCTTTCTTCCATGGCCGCCCTCAGCCGTGCGCGCCGTCGCCGCTGCCGCTCGCGATTTGCCGCCCGCTGGTCGATCAGGCGGCCGGTGTAGTCGCCCCAGTCGTGCAGCCGCCCGTCCGCGTCCACGAACCCGGACGTGCGCAGCGTCGTGGCCAGCTCGTCCGCCCGGCGCACGTTGAACTGGCAGATCTCCGCCAGCTGCCTCGGCGGCAGGGCGGACAGGTCGCCGTCCGGCGCGTTGTCCAGCGCCCACAGCCACAGCAGGCACATGTGTCCGAGCGCTGCCGGCGTGCGCAGCCGCAGCGCGTCGCGCAGCGCCAGCAGTTTGCGGTGCTGCGGCAGCGCCTGGTGCAGTTCAATCCATGCCATGCCCCGGGCCGCAGCCGGACGCAAAAGAAATTTGCCGTTCCATTCCGACGGTCCCTCACCTCCTTGCAGTTTACATAACGCCACGTTCGCGCCGTTTCGGCGGCGTTTTTGCCGCTCAAAGAGCAGATTTGGCCATCGAAGCGGCGCATTCGCCCGGCTTCGCATGGGAAATCGGCCGCCTGCGGCCGCGCGGCGTCGGAAGCGGCCCCTTCTATTTCCATTTTATTATGCATTTGCATATCTGTCAATAGAAATATTATGTACGTCACAGAAAATGTTCCGCACCGTCCGCGCACGTCCGCGTGCGCACGACCATATTTTGCTTGAATCGGTTTACATAACGATTTTTGCGAATCCTGTCGAGATCTCTGCATCCCCACTTTTCGCGCCAAAACCGGCCCCCGACCGGCCGCCGTGCCCCACAAATGCTGGAAGAGGAAGCAAAAAAGGTTGCAATTTCGTAACAGAAGGTGTAAGATATGCAAATGTGTGTGTACGTTATGTCAACACCCAGCAAAAATCCGGAACCAAAGGAGTCATCTATGAAGAAACGAATCCTCAGCCTGGCGCTGACGCTGTGCCTGCTGGTGGGGCTGCTGCCCTGTCTGACGATGGGCGCCGCGGCGGCCAGCCGGGTGGATGCCGCGCCGTATGCGGGCGTGGAGTATACGCAGAATTCCGGCGTGAAGACGGGCACGGTCCGCTATATCTGCCAGGTGCCGGCCTATACCGATCTGTTCTGCCCCGAGTACTGGGGCAGCTATGTGGGTTATGCCAACCACGAGTGCTTCACGGCGTGCATCTCCATGGCGCTGTCGTACCTCGGCATCGACGCCACGCCCGGCGCGCTCGGCGATTACTGGCGCAGCGGCGGCCACTACGGCACGCCCTTTGCCACGACGCCGGAGGATGTTGCCTTCAGCGGCGCGACGTACAGCAAGACCTCGCTCGCCGAGGCCATCGCGCGCTACGTCGGCGGCGAGGGCAGCTACAGCCCGCCGATCATCCACCTCAACGGCTATTCGGCCAACGGCCACTATGTCATGATCATCGGTCAGGTCTCGGCCACGGAGTACCGTGTGCTCGACCCGGCGGTCAAGACGATCTATACCATGACGCTCACCAACGGCAGCACCGTGCACTACTTCAAGGGCAGCGAGCGCGTCACGGAGGCGGTGCAGTATTATTATCCCGTCCACCACTGGAGCGCCTGGACGGCCATCGAGACGGACGACGGTGTCGTGAACATGGAGCGCACCTGCTCTATCTGCGGCAAGACGGAGACGGCCAAGATCCCGGATCCCTGCATCGGCGACAAGTACTGTGCCGGCGGCGTGTTTGACGACATGCCGGCAGCGGACGACTGGTCGCACGCGGGCATTGATTACTGTGTGCTCTTCGGTCTCATGAGCGGTATCGGCAACGATCTGTTCGACCCGGCGGGGGAGACGACGCGCGCCATGCTCGTGTCGATGCTCTACCGCATGGCCGGCGAGCCGGATGTGTCCGGGCTGCCGGAGCTTTCATTTGAAGATGTCGCACCCGATGCCTGGTACGCCGACGCCGTGCGCTGGGCCTATGCCAACGAGGTCTCCGTTGGCGTGGATGACACGCACTTTGCGCCCGACGCGCGCCTCACGCGCGCGCAGCTCGTCACGATGCTCTACCGCGTCTTCGGCCCGGAAAAGGGCGTCCGCCCGCGGCCCATCGGCGGCTACGAGGACTGGAACACCGTGCCCGACTGGGCGTTTTCCGCCACGACGTGGGCCGTCTCCATGGGCCTGCTCTACGGCACGAGCAGCTGGGAGCTGAGCCCGAACGACGGCGCCAGCCGCGCACAGCTCGCCGCCATCATTATGCGCACCTGCCAGCTGCAGGGCGAGCTGGATTCCTGAAAAAATCCGGACAAACGGGTAGAATCGTTTCGCCAAGTGTGCAAAAACGTTACACAAACGTGATAATGGCCAATGAATTATGGTGACAGGTGGGTTACTATAGGGCTAGGAAAAACAGCGCCGGCATTTACCCGGCCGCAGGAACGGAGGCACACTTTATGAAGCAGAACCGGACGCGCACGGCGCTCGCGGATGCGTATATGCGCCTGCTCAACGACTATACGATCGACCGCATCACGGTCAAGATGATCACGGACGCCGTGGGCTGCAGCCGCAAGACATTCTACTATTATTTCACGGATATTTATGTGCTCACGCAGTATGTGTTTGAGCTGCGCGTGCAGCACTTTCTGGACACGAACGGCAATTTCGAGACCGTGCGTGAGGGTTTTCTGACGCTGGCGGCGAACCTCTCGAACGACCGGCAGGCCATCCTGAACATCTACCACGGCTACGGCAAGGAAGAGCTTGAGCGCTTCACGTGGGAGACGAGCGATTACTATGCCCGTCAGGTCATCACGCGCTATGCGCAGAATATGGACATCATGCCCGAGGACCTCGAGGCGATCATCCGCATGTACACGGACATGATGTTCGGCATGCTCATCGACTGGATCAATAACGGCATGGAAGGGGACTATTCCCGCAAGCTGGACATCGCGCTCACGGCACTCATGCCGGTGCTGCGCGCCAACTGCCGCAGCGCGAAAGCCGCAGCCGCCGACCAGTAAACCGCATACAAAAACAGCCCGCCCCCGGCATTCGCCGGGGGCGGGCTTTGCACGCATGAAAAAGCGCCCGGACTTCTCAGAAAGTCCGGGCGCTGCGCTGATATCACTGCTCGCAAAACTGCATCAGCACGGTCGCGACTTCGGCGCGTGTGCCGATCTTCTGCGGCGCGAGGGTGGTGGTGGACGTGCCGGTGATCACGCCGGTGCTCACGGCCCAGGCCATGGCCTCACGCGCCCAGCCGGACACGCTCGCCTGGTCCTGATAGCTTGCAAGTGCGCCGTCGGAGCCGGAGAGCTGCTCATCGCGGCCGGCGTAGCCGTAGAGCATGGTCACCATCTGCTCGCGGGTCAGCGCTTCGTTCGGCGCAAACTGCGTCGCGGACACGCCCGCGACCACGCCCGCGTGGTACGCCCAGATGACGGCGTCGGTGTACCAGCTGCCGCCTGCGTCGGTAAACGGGCAGCTCAGACCGCGCACGGACGGGCTGCCCTCGAGTGCATAGAGCACCTGCGCGAACATGGCGCGGGTCATCTGCGCGTCGGGCTGGAACAGGTTATTGCCGGTGCCGTACATGAGCCGGCCATACTTGACATAGTCTACGCTGGATGCATACCAGGCGTCTGCGCCCACGTCGTCAAACAGGCCCGCATAGCTCACGGTCTGCTTCTTGGTCATGTAGTCGTCCGGCAGGCTGCGCAGCCAGGCGAGGCCCGGCTCGCCGCAGTGGGCCAGCCCGATCACGAGCAGGTTCGCCAGCAGCGTCATGGTCGTGCCGGGGTATTTGCACGCCATCTTCGACAGCCGCGGCGCGAGCATGCCCATCGCGGCCTCGATGCCCGCGAGATCGTAGGTCAGAACGCCGTTTTCCTGCAGCGCCTCGACCAGATACCCGGTCAGGAGCCTGGCGGCCGTGCCGTTTTTGATCATGCCGGGGATGGTCAGCGAGTAGAAGAGTTTCTGCCAGTTGTCCTGTACCTTTTTGGCGAAGGCCTCGGCCACGCCGGAGGTGTTCTTGTCGGCCGCGCCGAAGATATCCGCCAGCATGGCGACGAGGAAGTCCTGCATATTCTCCGCGTAGTCTTCGCGCGAGGAGGCGAGGCACGTCGTGATCGCCTCGCAGAGGTCAACGTAGAAGTCTTTCTGCGTCATGTTGACCTTGAAGATCTTGCCGAGATCGCCGCTCGTGATGTCCTTCGGGTCGATGCCCCAGGCCTGGAAGTGGTCGGGCCAGTAGATGCCGCCGTTGTTCGGGATCTGCACGAATTCCTTGAGCATGGCGACCTTGTAGCCGAGATAGTTGTCGTCGCCCTTGGTCGGCACGACGTGGTCGACGCCGTAGCGGGCGAAGTCCCAGTTGTCGAACGCGACGTAGGTCACGAGGTCGTTTTCGTTCACGAGATTCTGGATGTTGTCATACAGGCGGCCCTGCACCTGATCCTTCATCGCGCCCATGGGCGGCTCATAGCAGTAGCAGTACAGGTCATGCGGGCTGAGGCTGACGCCCTCGCCGAGACTGTAGCCATTGTCGAGCGCGCCGCCGACCATGTTGGACACGGCCGCGCCGCGGCTGTAGCCCGCGATCCAGATCTTCAGCCGGCCGGAGATGCCGGTGTCGGCAATGTAGGTGCGCAGGTAGTCAAGCACCTGATTGCGGCCGAGGGCGAAGCCCTTGTGCTCGCCCGCAGCATCGAGCCGGGCGTTGCCGCCCCACTCGGCGTGGTAGTTGTTGCCGCGCACGCCGACGGCGATGAGCGTGTAGCTGCCGCCGTTGTCGCGGATGGTCTTGCTGGCACAGCTGATGCCGATGGAGTCGGCCTCGGCGGGCTGGAACATCCATTTGTTCGACTGGATATTCTCAAAGCCGCACTGCTCGGCCATGGATACAAAGTTGCGGTTGCCGGTGGCATAGTCGTCCGTCTTTTCGGAGTCCTTGCTCGTGTAGGCCGCGAACGCGAGGCCCATGGACATCAGCGCGAGATCCTTGCGGTACGTGTAGCCGCTCTTGGTAAACAGATCGTCGCTGTAGGTAAAGTCCGTCTCGTAGTCATGGGTGTCGACCCCGTGACCGGAAGCGTAGCGTACCGTGACGGTCCTGGCGTCCCCCGTGTCCGCCGCGGCGGCGGCCGGCACGAGCGACACGATCAGCACCAGGCACAGCAGCAGGCTGATGATGCGCTTTTTCATGTTCTTTCTCCTCCCATTTGTCGTTGGTCTGCAAGTTCAAATACAACCAATTTAATTATACATATAAAAAATGTAAATAGCAAGTAACAACTGCCGGACAACTGTTCAGAACCGGCAAAAAAATGCCCCGCAGCGCCCATGGGCGCTGCGGGGTAGAGGATATGCAGTTTTTATTGCCGGAACATGGTGTAAGCACGGCCGTCGCCGACAGCGTCGGCAATCATCATGCGGTCGCTGAGCACGGAAAAGCGGTAAAATGCCACGGCATCGCCGCCCATGCCGGCGCAGATGGTGTCGTCGCGCAGGGTGCATTCCTTCCCGCTCAGGCCGGGCAGGGAACACGTCACGGTGCCGTCGTCCGTTACGGTCAGCTCACCCGCATCGCTGCTCCAGCTGCCGGTCAGGAACGCCTGCGCGTAGCTGTCGTCGCGCATGATGACCTGATTGGTGTCGGAAAAGCCGATAAGCTCCATGAGCTTCTGAGCGGCCTGCGCATTGGTCATGCCGGATGTGAGCGCAAGCTGGCCCAGGCTGTCGCACAGGTGGGCGTTGGTGAGAAACAGGCGCTTGTCGCTGTCGGAATAATTGCGCGCGGCGAGCACGGTGTATTCGGCCAGTGCATTCTGATAGTCCTGCGCGCTGTAGGCGTTGGCAGCCTCGGTGTAGATCTGCGGCAGACTCTTGGCCTCCATGGCGTCGAGCACGCCGTTGTAGGTCGCCAGCTCGGCGCCGGTGTATTTTTCGTGCAGGTCGTCAATATACATGAGTGTCTGCGTGTACTGCCCGGCCTGATAGAGCCGGCCGGTGCGGATGATCTCCGTGCGCAGGTCATTGTCCCCGGCGGGAAAGAGCTTGACGTCGCGCCGCAGCGTCTCGGCGGTGTCAAACTGGAAGCTGCAGATCGCGTCCTTGACGCGGTTGTTGACGGCGGCGTCCTGCGAGGCGACGACGGCAAACCCCGCGCCTACGGCGACGAGCACGATGGCGATGCCGATGAGCAGCGCGCGCAGGCGCTTGTTCCGCCAGATTTTTTCGTGCAGGACCGGCCGTCCGCACTGCGGGCAGCGGCGTGCGCCCTGCGGCAGTTCCGCGTGGCATTCGCGGCATTGCATGTGCTTTTTCCCCCCTCGCGATGGTCGCGCCTGTTCAATAGAACCACGGCGCAACGCTCATTATAGCCGATTCCGGCGCGCAGTGCAAGCCGCCCGGCGGGAAAAGCAGCGAAAATCTGTCAGGAATGTGCTAAGAAAGCGGTCGGGGAATTGCGCACATGGCGCCGTTTGTCCGCTTGACATCCCACGCAAAACCGGTAAAATAAACCTGTAACCGGTATTGTCGCCAACCATCCGGCGCCGAAGTGTGTGTACGGCGGCGGAGCATCAAGAAAGGGGTAAAGTAACATGAACGCAAATGCATTCGTCCACTGGGGTCTCAGCCTCGCATCCGACATTCTGGAGATCTGCAAGGAAGGCAAGGCTGCCGCGATCGTTGACGCGATCAACAACTGGTATCCCGAGCTCCTGTAAGCAGAAACAGGAAAACCGGTCCCCCGGAGCATCGCTCCGGGGGCTTTTTCGTGTCGAACGGTGCCGATTGGGTGAATAACCACGCACACAAAGGTTGAAATCCGGCGGAATGCGCGCTATACTATCGCCAGCCAGATTTCCACTGGTCATTGTTGTTGTAAGGAGCACATTCTCATGCAGAAGTTTGAAAAGCACAGCCCGGTCGTCGTGACCGAGGTCACGACCAAACACGAGCTGCGCCAGTTTATGCAGTATCCCAACCGGCTCTATGCCGATAATCCGAACTACATTCCCTCGTTCTACGGGGATGACCTCTCCGACTGGACGCCGGGCAAGAACCCTGCGTTCGACTACTGCGAGGCGCGCTGCTGGCTGGCCTGGCGCGACGGGGAGATCGTCGGCCGCATCGGCGCGATCCTCAGCCACAAGGCCAATGACAAGTTCGGCACGCACCGCATGCGCTTCAGCCAGGTGGACTTCGTGGACGATTCCGAGGTCTCGGCGGCGCTGTTCGGCACGGTCGAGCGCTGGGCGCGCCAGAAGGGGTGCGATCAGGTGCACGGCCCGCTCGGCTTCACGGACATGGACCGCGAGGGCATGCTCGTTGAGGGCTTTGACCGCCGGAGCCTGTTTTTCACCAATTATAACGCGCCGTATTATCTCGAGCACCTCACCCGCCTCGGCTACCGCAAGGACGTCGACTGGATCGAGTACCGCATCACGGTGCCTGCGCCGGGCGGCGCGGAGGCCGAGCGCCTGCACAAGCTCTCGGAGTTTATCCTCAAGCGCAAGAACCTGCACGTGGCCACCGTGCATCACAAGAGCGAGTATGGCCCGTTTGTCCGTCAGGTATTTGAGCTGGTCAACGCGGCCTACGCGCCGCTCTACGGCGTTGTGGAGCTCTCGGACGAGCAGATCGAGCGCTACGCCAATAAGTTTATTCCGCTCGTCGACCCGGAGTTTGTGTGCTTCGTGCTCGATGAGCAGGAAAATCTCGTCGCCTTCGGCGTCACGACGCTCGACCCCTCACCCGCGCTCAAGCACTCCGACGGCCGCCTGTTCCCATTCGGCTGGGCGGAGGTGCTCAACGATCTGCACCATGGCGACACGCTCATCATGCTGCTCACGGCTGTGCGGCCCGATCTGCAGACTGAGGGCATCAACGCCGTCATGATGGATCATGTCTGCCAGAGCTGCAACCGCCACGGTGTGCAGTTTGCCGAGACCGGGCCCATGCTCGAGCTCAACGACCACATCCTCGCGCAATGGAAGCGGCTCGAGAAAGAGCAGCACAAGCGCCGCCGCTGCTTCATCAAGGATCTGGATCATGGCATCAATGCGGCCAACGCCGCTGCTGCCGCACAGGCCGAGGTCCCGGAGGCAGCCCCCGCCGCGGAAAGCGCCGAATAACGCAGATGAACGCCCGCGAAACGAAAGATGACCGGCGCGCCGACCCGTAAGAGCCGGCGCGCCGGTTCTTTTCAAGCTTTCTCCCTGCGGAGAAAATGATGCATCATTTCAAAGGTATTTGAGCCGCAGGGGAGCACAAGGGGGCAAGGCCCACCTCGGATGAGATCTTTGCATCGCCGCAAGGCGATGCCTTCTCCTCGAGGAGAAGGTGGCGAGCCCTGCTTGCCGGATGAGGTGGAAAGGCTGCGGTTTTCTCCAGCGCTGCCGCCCATGCACCGTGTGCCACCCCTATCTGCAAACAAAAAAGACGCTGCCGCGGCAGCGTCTTTTTCCTGTCTTGTTGCTTCTCAGCCCTTCGCGCGCTCGAGGTACTCGCCCACGCGGGTGTCGACGCGGATGCGGTCGCCCGGGTTGATGAACAGCGGCACCTTGATCTCAGCGCCGGTCTCGAGGGTGGCGGGCTTGGTAGCGTTGGTGGCCGTGTTGCCGGCGAAGCCCGGATCGGTGTCGGTCACTTCGAGCTCGACGAACGTGGGCGGCTCGACCTGGAACACCTTGCCCTTGTAGGAGCTGATGACGCACTCCATGTTCTCCTTCACGAAGCGGAAGTTGCTGCCGAGGGCGCTCTCGTCGATGGGGATGAGCTCGTAGGTCTCGGGATCCATGAAGTAGTAAAGATTGCCGTCGTTGTAGCTGTACTCCATCGTCTTGCGGTCGATGGTGGCGCTCTCGAACTTGGCGGTGGGGTTGAAGGACGTCTCGGTCACGGCGCCGGTGATGACGTTTTTCATCTTGGTGCGCACGAAGGCCGCGCCCTTGCCGGGCTTGACGTGCTGGAACTCGACGACCTGCATGACCTGGCCGTCCATTTCGAAAGTAACGCCGTTGCGGAAATCGCCTGCAGTAATCATATAGGAATCCTCCTCAAGAATGATTAGAATCAAAAATCTTATATAGTTTACACGATTTTGCGTGGTTTGACAAGCGGGTATTTACAGAATGATGAGATTTTTCGGGCTCCGGGTGAGAATTTCGGCCCCGTCTGCCGTCAGATGCATCACGTCCTCGATGCGCACGCCGAACTTTCCGGGCAGATAGATGCCCGGCTCGGCGGAGATGACGGTGTGCTCCGGCAGCCTCCCGTGCACGCCGGGGGCGGCGATGGGGTGCTCGTGAATGTCGAGCCCCAGACTGTGGCCGAAGCTGTGACCGAAGTAGTCCCCGTAGCCCGTGTCGCTGATGACCTTGCGCGCAGCGGCGTCCACACGCTCGCCGGTCACGCCGGCCTTTGCCGCGGCGATGCCGGCCAGCTGCGCGTTGAGCACGGTCTGGTACACGCTGCGCATCTCGTCGGTCGGTATGCCGACGGCGACGGTGCGCGTCATGTCCGAGCAGTAGCCGTTTTTGCGGCAGCCGAAGTCCATCGTCACGAAGTCGCCCGCGGCCACGCGCCGGTCGCCGGGCACGCCGTGGGGCATGCTTGTGTCCGGGCCGGTGAGCACGATGGGGTCAAAGCTCATGCCCTCCGCACCGAGGCGCAGCATGCGGTAGATAAGTTCGGCCGCGATCTCGCGCTCGGTCATGCCGGGGCGGATGACGGTGCAGATCTGGGCAAACGCCTCGTCCGTGATCTGCTGGGCCTGATACATCATCGCCAGCTCCTCCGGCTGCTTGGCTGCGCGCAGATTGCGGATCAGGTTCTGCGCCGGCTGGAGCTTCAGGCCGAAGAGCTGCTCATAGGCCGTGAACTCGGCATAGCTCGTCGTCTGCTCCTCGCCGCCGAGGATCTGCACGTTCGCCTCGCGCAGGATGCCCTGCACGAGCGTGCGCATCGGCGCCTCGCGCGAGCACAGCAGCACCTGCGCGATGCCGGTCAGCGCGGCGCGCGCGGCCTCGATGTAGCGGGCGTCGGTGATGAAAAATGCCTGGTGTACCGTTACGATCACGGCGCCGTTTGAGGACGGGAAGCCGGTGGCGAACCGGCGGTCATTTTCGTCGGTGAGCAGGATGGCGTCCAGATGCGCCTGTGTCAGCGCGCGCTGGATGCGGGCAATATTGTTGAGCATGAAAAATACACCTCCGTGGGAATGGGTCTGCATTTAAGATTGTGTGTCCGTGGCCGGGTCGGTCAGGGCAAGATCGTTTGCGGTCATCGGCTCGTGCAGCACACTGCCGTCCGTTTCTTCCAGCCCGACGGCCGACACGCCGTCGAGCGCCGTGCCCGTCAGCACCAGACAGGACAGCGCCTGCGTGCGCACGATGCCGCTCACCGTGTCCGAGCCCGTCACCGTCAGCCAGAGCGTGCCCGCGTCGTCGATGCGGTAGCCGCCGAGCGTCAGCCACCCGCGCACGGGATTGAAGCACGTGCTGTCGCCTGGCGCCGCGCCGAGTGCGTCGATCGCCGCCTGAACCGGGTCCGTGCCGTCCGGCACGGTGACCGCCTCTGTCTCCATGAGGGCGGTGCCCTCTTTTGCGATGCGGTATACCGTCACGGTCTGCCGCTTTGCGCAGCCCGCGCAGCCGAGTGCGAGCACGGCCGCCAGCAGCATGGGAAGCCAGCGCTTCATGTCTCCGGCACCTCCTTTTGCGCCTCGGGCGCGTCGTCTGCCGCCGCGCGCGGGAACGTCACGGTAAAGCGCGTGCCGTGCGGCTCCACGCCGTCCACGGCCACGGTGCCGCCGTAGAGCGCGGCCGCATCGTGTACGATCGACAGGCCGAGACCGCTGCCGCCGTGCTCGCGCGAGCGGGCCTTGTCCACGCGGTAAAAGCGGTTGAAGATGTTCGGCCGGTCGGCCTCGGGGATGCCGATGCCGGTGTCGGCCACGGACAGGACGCTCTGCCCGCCGTGCGTCTCCACGCGCACGGTCACGTCCCCGCCCGGGAGATTGTATTTGATGGCGTTTTCGACAAGGTTAAACACGATGTGGTAAATGTCGTCCTCGGATGCGCGCACGGTCACGCCCTCGCTCATGAGGCACGTGATCGTCACGCCGCTCTGGTCGGCCAGCGGGCGCAGCAGGTGCAGCGTCCCGTGCACGGCCTGCTGCAGGTCCACGATCGTCACGTCCGGCTGCACGCCGTCATCGCGCCGCGACAGGTCGAGCAGCTTCTCGGTCGTGCGCTGCAGGCGCTCGGCCTCGCTGCCGATGTCGGCCACGAACTCGCGCATCGTCGCGCTGTCCATATCCGCGCTCTGGGAGATGCTGTCCGACAGCAGGCGGATGGACGCCAGCGGCGTCTTGAGCTCGTGCGACGCGTCGGAGACGAACCGGCGGCGCTGGGCCTCGGTCGTCTCGAGCCGTTCGGTGAGGTTGTTGAATTCCTGGCCGAGCTCGGTCAGTTCGTCGTTGCCCGAGAGCGTCAGGCGGAAGCTGTAGTCGCCGCTCTGCACGGTGCGCACGCCGTCGGCCAGCTGCGTGATGCGCCGCGTGAGCATTTTGATGGAAAACCACAGCACCACGAGCGCGGCCGCGCCGATGCCGATCGTGATCGTGCCGAGCCGGCGCTGGATGCTGCCGATGAGCGCGGCGCGCTCGCTGTCGCTCTCGCACACGTACACGGCGCCGACGGTCCGGCCGCTGCTCATGACAGGCATGGCCGCGCGGCTGAGAAACGCCTCGGTCGTGTAGTGCGAGTAGAACACGGCCTGTCCGCCGAGCGCGCGCACGAGCTCGGGGTAGAGCACGTACTTGCCGCAGATGTTGTTTTCGCTTGCGGAGTCATATACGGCCAGCCCCTCGCTGTCGGTCACGATGATGCGCGTCAGGTCGCGCAGGTCGAGCAGGGCGAGCACCTGCCGCGTGTTGTCCGGCGTGAGATTGTCGAGCAGCGACAGGGAGGACGACACGACGGCGGCGCGGTTTGTCAGCGCGCTCTGCTTTTCGGTGAACACGATGTCGCGCGAGGTGCGCGTGGGGTAGGTGTTCATGAGCGCAAGCAAAATTGCCACGAGGATCGTGAACGTCACGGCGAAGCGAAACTGCACGCTCGATACCAGCCTGCGCGGCAGCCGGATGCGAAACGGATGCTGCTTCATCCGTCAGGCCTCGGCGAAGTAGTAGCCCACGCCCCACTTCGTGATGATGTATTCGGGGGCGGCAGGGTTGCGCTCGAGCTTTTCGCGCAGGCGGCGGATGTGCACGTCCACGGTGCGGATGTCGCCCTGATAGTCGTAGCCCCACACGAGGTCGAGCAGCTGCTCGCGCGAGTAGACCTTGCCGGGGTTGCGCATGAGCAGTTCGATGAGGTCGAACTCCTTAAGCGTCAGCTCCACGTTCTGGCCGAAGCGGCGGGCGCTGCGGCGCTCGGGGTCGATCTCGATGTGGCCGCGCACGAGCTTGCCGCCGTCCGGCTCGGCCGGGGCGGCGGGGGCCATGCTCGAGCGGCGGATGAGCGCGCGGATGCGCGCCTTGAGCTCGAGGATGTTGAACGGCTTCGTGATGTAGTCGTCCGCGCCGGATTCAAAGCCGATGAGCTTGTCGGCGTCCTCGCTGCGGGCCGTGAGCATGATGATCGGCACGGTGGAAAACTGCCTGATCTGCTGGCACGCGCCGAGCCCGTCGAGCTTCGGCATCATGAGATCGAGCAAAATCACGGCGTACTCGCCGCGGCGCGCCATGTCCACGGCGGTCTCACCGTCATAGCACACGTCCACCTGATAGCCCTCGTTCTCGAGGTTGAATTTGATGCCCTTGACGATGGTTTTTTCGTCGTCCACAACCAGTATTTTCATCGCGGTCCCTCCGTTTGCGTCTTTTCGCGGAAATGATTTGCTTTTCGCCGCCGGAATTATTATAATGGGGCAAGACACTGTCATTTGTCCCGGCCGCGCGGCAGCGCCGCCTCCGGCCGGATATTCCATTATATCATAGTTCCATGGAGAAAGATATGAAAAAATATCGCATTTTGCCGCTGCTGCTCATCGTCTGCCTGCTGCTGACGGCGGCCTTCCCGGCGGCCGCCGCGAAAAGCACGGCGGACAATTCGGCCGATGCGCCCCAGAGTACCGCAAACGTCTCGTCCGACGGCGTGCCCCAGAGCACCGTCCAGGCGGCGGAGGGGTCGTATGTCCTCGGCAGCGACGCGGTCAAGTCCGCGCTCGATGAAAAGCTCGGGGCCAACTGCGTTCTGCTCGTCGACGAGGACAGCGGCCAGTATTACTATACCCGCAACATCGACACCAAAGCCTATCCCGCGAGCCTGACGAAGATCATGACGCTCCTGCTCGCGGTCGAGGCGGTCGAGCGCGGCGACGTGCAGCTGGATGACACCGTCACCGCCTATGCCGACTGCAATGCCGACATGGTCGAGGGCGCGAGCAATGCCGACATCAAGGTCGGTGAGACCATGACGTTCGAGGACTTTCTCTACTGCGCCATGATTTCCTCGGCCAACGAGGCGTGCAACGTCGTCGCGGAGTACGTCTGCGGCAGCATCTCGGCGTTCGTGCAGCGCATGAACGCGCGCGCGCAGGAGCTCGGCTGCACCGGCACGCACTTTGTCAACCCCCACGGCCTGCCGAACGACGACCATTACACCACGGCGCATGACCTCTACCGCATCACGAAGGAAGCGCTCAGCCACGAGCTCTTCGCCACGATCTGCAATACGGTCAAGCACACCGTCCCGGCCACGAACCTGTCCGACGAACGCACGCTCTCGAACACGAACGGCCTGATCAACCCCGAGTCCCCGATGTACCGCGGCTATTATTACGAGTATGCCAAGGGCGTCAAGACCGGCCACACCGAGGCCGCGGGCTACTGCCTTGTCTCCACGGCGGAGAAGGACGGCGTGCGCCTGCTGTGCGTCGTGCTCGGCGGCAAGGGCACGGCCCGCGCCAACGGCACGACCGATTTCGGCAGCTTTTCCGACACGCTCACGGCCTACCGCTGGGTGTTTTCCAACTACGGCTGGCGCGACATCGTCAGCGCGAGCGACCTTGTCTGTGAGGTGCCCGTGCGCTACGGGCGCGACAGTGACGGCGTGACCGTCCGCCCGGCGCAGAGCATCTCGGCCGTGCTGCCGTCGGCCGATACGGCCGGCGCGCCGCAGTTCGAGCAGCAGGTCACCATCTATTCCGAGCGCGACGGCAAACCGCTTGAGGCCCCCGTCACAGCGGGGGACGAGGTCGGCGAGCTCACGGTGTCCTATAACGGCACGGTCTACGGCACGGTCAAGCTCGTCGCGGCGGTCGATGTCGCCGTGTCGAAGGGGGCGTATATCGTGGGCCACCTGCGCGCCTTTTTTACGAACCCGATCGTGCTCGTCGTGCTCCTGCTCGTCGTGCTGGCCGTCATCGGCTATGTGCTGTGGCTGGTGCGCCGCCGCGCGCAGATCGAGGCCGAGCGTAAGCGCCGCCGCCGCGCGCAGCTGGAGGCCGAAGAGGCCCGCCGCCGCGCGCAGATGCGCGAGACGCTGCATGAGTTCGACCGCGACCGCGACCATGTCGGCAGCGGCCGCCGCTGAGCGCGCACGCGCGCTCAAACGAGACCCGCTGCACTGGGCTCTCGTTTGAAAAAGATGCAGCTCGCTGCAGCGCACGCATTGGACACCAGAGGTGCCCAATGCGCACGTTTGCGAGCCGAGCGGTATTTTCTCCGCCGTACATGCCGCCGGAGAAAATGATCGGGCTTTCTTTGCGCCTGCGGGCGCAAACTCTGCGATGCTTTTTTGCATTTGCCCGTCTGAATCGCCTGCCGGTGTACCGGTGGGCGATTCTTTATCATTTGTTTACAATTCCGGCCCTCCGGACGCTCCGGACACATTGACCATTGCGGCACTTGATGATATAATACACTGTCTAAGTATCACCATTCCGGCGCACACTGGAACTGCACGGTTCCATCCCTCCGCCGGACAAGAGGAGCAGCTATGTGGATTTCGGATTCTTGGCAGGACTTTGAGGTGCTCGACTGTTCGCGCGGCGAAAAGCTCGAGCGCTGGGGCAAATATACCCTCGTGCGCCCGGACCCCCAGGCCATCTGGGACACGCCGCGCACCGACCCCCGCTGGCGCACGGCCGACGGGCGCTACAGCCGCAGCCACACCGGCGGCGGCAGCTGGGACAAGCGCACCCTCCCGCCGAGCTGGGACATCCGCTACCGGGACCTGACGTTCCGCGTCAAGCCCATGAACTTCAAGCACACGGGCATCTTCCCCGAGCAGGCCGCCAACTGGGACTACGCCATGGCGAAGATCCGCGCGGCCGGCCGCCCGGTCTCGGTGCTCAATCTCTTCGGCTACACGGGCGCGGCCACGGTCGCGTGCGCGTCCGCCGGGGCGAGCGTGTGCCATGTCGATGCTGCCAGGGGCATGGTTGCCTGGGGCAAGGAAAATGCCGCTGCCTCCGGCGTGGCCGACCGGCCCATCCGCTGGATCGTGGACGACTGCGGCAAGTTCGTCGAGCGGGAGATCCGCCGCGGCCGCCGCTATGACGCCGTTATCATGGACCCGCCGAGCTACGGCCGCGGCCCCGGCGGCGAGGTCTGGAAGCTCGAGACGAACCTCTGGCCGTTTGTGGAGCTGGTGTCCGGCGTGCTGTCGGACGATCCGCTCTTTGTCATCATCAATTCCTACACCACGGGTCTGAGCCCGTCGGTGCTCACGTATCTCTCGGAGAGCATCTTCACCCGGCGCTTCGGCGGCCGCAGCGAATCGCAGGAGCTGGGTCTGCCGGTCACGGCGTCCGGTCTCGTGCTGCCGTGCGGGGCGACCTGCCGCTGGGAGCGCTGAGCGGAAAGGAACACCATGGAACCGATCTTACGAACCGAACATCTGACCTTTACCTACCCCGGCGAGGAGCAGCCCACGCTCGGCGACCTCTCGCTCGAGATCGCGCGCGGCTCGTTCGTGGCCGTGCTGGGGCACAACGGCTCCGGCAAGAGCACGCTCGCCAAGCACTTCAACGCCATCCTGCTGCCGACCGACGGCAAGGTGTATGTCGACGGCATGGACACGGCGGACGAGAATAACCTTCTGTCTGTGCGCGCCACGGTGGGCATGGTCTTTCAGAATCCTGATAACCAGATCGTCGCCAACGTCGTCGAGGATGACGTGGCCTTCGCGCCCGAGAATCTCGGCGTCCCACCGCAGGAGATACGCGCACGGGTGGATGCAGCCCTGAAGCAGGTCGGCATGTATGATTTTCGCCTGCACGCGCCGCACCTGCTCTCCGGCGGACAAAAGCAGCGCGTGGCCATTGCGGGCGTCATCGCCATGCAGCCCAAGTGCATCGTGCTTGACGAGCCGACGGCCATGCTCGACCCGGCCGGCCGGCGCGAGGTCATCGACACGGCGACCAAGCTCTGCCGCGAGCAGGGCATCACGGTCGTGCTCATTACGCATCATATGGAAGAGTGCATCGGCGCCGACCGCGTCATCGTGCTCTCCAACGGCGCCATTGTGGCCGACGGTGCGCCGAAGCAGGTCTTTTCGCAGGTCGACCTGCTGAAAAAAGAGGGCCTCACTGCGCCCGTCACCGTCCGGCTGCTGCACGCGCTGCGCGCGCACGGCATGGACGTGCCGCTCGACGCGCTCACGGTCTCCGACTGTGCCGACGCCGTCGCCGCCGCCCTGAAACGATAACCACCGATCTTCACCGATAGACAAAGGAAACAAAATTATGACGCCAATCATCCGGGTGGATCATCTCCGGCACACCTACAGCGCCGGGACACCTTTTGAAAAAGTCGCCATCGACGATATTGATCTCGCCATCCCTGCCGGGCAGTTCGTGGGCATCATCGGCCACACGGGCTCCGGCAAGAGCACGTTCATCCAGCACCTCAACGGGCTGCTCGCACCGACGTCCGGCACCGTGCTCTTCGACGGGGAGGACATTCACCGCAGCAAGGCCGCTACGCGCGACGTGCGCTTTCAGGTCGGGCTGGTCTTTCAGTATCCAGAGCACCAGCTCTTTGAGGAGACGGTATATCAGGACATCGCCTTCGGCCCGAAAAATGCCAAGCTCTCCACGGAAGAGGTCGATGCGCGCGTGCGCGAGGCCGCGCGCTTTTCCGGCGTGGACGAGGCGCTCTTCGAGCGCTCGCCGCTTGAGCTCTCCGGCGGACAGAAGCGCCGCATCGCCATCGCCGGCGTGATCGCCATGCGCCCCAAGGTGCTTATCCTCGACGAGCCCACCGCCGGTCTCGATCCCGCAGGCTGCCGCGGCGTGCTCGAAAACATCGCCGCCTACCGGCGCGAGACCGGCTCGGCCGTCCTGCTTGTCACGCACAGCATGGACGATGCCGCGCGCATCGCAGACCGGCTCATCGTCTTTCATGCCGGGCACGTCGCCTTCGACGGTGCGCCTGCAGAAGTCTTTGCCCACACGCAGGAGCTGCTGGATATCGGCCTCGACGTGCCGCAGGCTGCGCGCATCGCGCAGGCACTGCGCGACCGGGGCGTTGCGCTCCCGCCGTCGATCTACACCCTTGAGCAGCTCACGGACGCGCTGCTCGCCGTCGGGAAGGAGGCGGGCGTATGCTGAAGGACGTCACCCTCGGCCAGTTTTTCCCCGGCAGCAGCATCGTGCACCGGCTCGACCCGCGCTGCAAGCTCCTGCTGACCATCGTCTATATCGCGGCGCTGTTCACGGCGGAAAGCTACGTGTCCTACGCCGTCATGCTGATCATTACGGGCGTGTGCATCGCGCTTTCGCGCATCCAGCTCAAGGTCATCCTCCGCGGCCTCAAGCCGCTGTGGGTCATCATCGCGCTCACGGCCGTGCTCAATATGTTCTTCACGCCCGGGCGCGAGCTCGTGTCCTTCTGGAAGATCACCGTCACCTACGAGGGCCTGATCCGCGCCGTGTTCATGGTCCTGCGCATCACGATGCTCATTGCAGGCACGTTCCTGCTGACCTATACCACATCGCCCATCGCGCTCACCGACGCGATGGAGATCCTCTTCGGCCCGCTCAAAAAGCTCAAAGTGCCCGTGCACGAGATGAGCATGATGATGTCCATGGCCCTGCGCTTCATCCCCACGCTCATCGAGGAGACGGACAAGATCATGTCCGCGCAGAAAGCGCGCGGCGCCGATTTTGAGACCGGCAACCTCTTTCAGCGCGCCAAGGCGCTGCTGCCGCTGCTCGTGCCGCTGTTCGTGTCGGCGTTCCGCCGCGCGGACGAGCTGGCCGTGGCCATGGAGTGCCGCTGCTATCACGGCGACGAGGGCCGCACGCGCATGAAGCAGCTCACGTGGGCTGTGCGCGACACGCTGGCCATGGTCTGGAGCGCGCTCGTGCTCGCCGGCGTGATCGTGCTCGCGAGGTTCGGCCTGTGAGGCGCAACATCGCTCTGCGCCTGCAGTATGACGGCACGGCCTATCACGGCTGGCAGGTGCAGAAGACGGACATCACCGTCGCCGAAACGCTGGAGCGCGCGCTCACGAAGGTCTGCGGAGAACCGATCAAGGTCGTCGGCTGCGGCCGCACGGACGCGGGTGTGCACGCAAAGCGCTACTGTGCCAATTTCCGCACCGGCTGCACGATCCCGATCGACCGGGTGCCCCTCGCGGTCAATGCCCGCCTCCCGGCGGACATCGCCGTGGTCGACGCCGTCGCCGCGCCGGAGGACTTCAATGCCATCGGCTCGTGCATCCAGAAGGAATACGTCTATCAGATCTATAACTCCCGCATCCGCGATGCGTTTCTGGAGCACCGCGTCTGCTTTTATCCCCAGCCGCTGGATTTTGCGCGTCTGGAGCGCGCCGGCCGCGCCTTTGAGGGCACGCACGACTTTGCCGCCGTGCGCTCCGTCGGCACCGAGACGCGCACGACCGTGCGCACGGTGCACTGGTGCCGCGCCGAGCGGGACGGCCCGCTCATCTCCATCGCCGTCTGTGCCGACGGCTTCCTGTATAATATGGTGCGCGCCATCGTCGGCACCATGGTCTATGCATCCTACGGCAAGATCGAGCCGGAGGCCATCCCGGCGCTGCTGGCCACGCGCGACCGGCGCCTTACGGGGCCGACCATGCCCCCCCAGGGGCTGTATCTCAACCGCGTGTGGTACGACGGCGCCGTCGGCGATATGATGAATCAGGCCTGACACCGCATCCGCCCGGCGGATAGGGGAGGAATGTCCATGAACGACCACCAAAAACGAAATCCCAGGCTGCGGCAGACCGTCATCGTGGCGGTGTGCGTGCTGGCCGTGCTGCTGTTTTTGTATCTGCTGCTGCGCGACCGGCCCGGCTCGGCGAGCGATTATCTGGATGACAGCGCGCCCTACACGTTCGACTCCAGCGCCAGCCGCACCTTCCGCACGGTGGACAGCCGCCTCGCGGTCGTGTCCTCGAGCGGTCTGCAGCTGCTCGATGATAACGGCAAGACCGTCCTGCACGAGATCTTCACGCTCTCGCAGCCGGGCATCTCTGTCGGCGGCGAGCGCGTGTGCGCCTATGACATCGGCGGTACGACGCTGTGCGTGGCGGATTTCAAGGGCAGCAAGACCGATATCGAGCCCGCCGGCGAGATCATCAGCGCCGACTTGAGCGACAGCGGCTATCTCGCCGTCTGCTCGGACGCCGCAGGCTATAAGGGCGCCGTCACGGTGTATGACATCTCCGGCAAGGCCGTCTATGTCTGGTATTCCGGCACGGGCTATCTCGTGCGCGCCGCCGTGAGCCCGGACGGGAAGTATCTCGCCGCGCTCTGCCTGCAGGATTCCGGCAGCGTTGTGCACACGTTCTCGCTCACGAGCGCCGACGAGCGCGGCAGCGCAGAGTGCGCCGACGAGCTCTTTGCCGATCTCTTCTGGTGCGGCAGCAAGGTCTGCTGCGTGTCGCAGACGCGCCTGGCCTTCTTTGACGACACGGCCAGGCTCACCGCCGAGTACCCCTTCGGCGACCTGTACCTGTACGACTACGCCGCCGAGGGCGACGGGTTCGTCACCCTCGCGCTCAGCCGCTACCGCTCCGGCAGCGCCGAGCAGCTCATCACGGTCGGCGCCTCCGGCAATGAGCTCGGCAAGTGCAGCACGACCGGTGCCGTCACGAGTCTGTCGGTCAACGGCAAGCAGGTGCTCGTACAGTACAGCGACCGGCTCACGCTCTATAACCAGCAGCTCGATGAGATCAAGTCCGTCGAGCAGAACCTGCTCGGTGTCCGCCGCTCGGTGCTGCTGCGCCGGGGCGCGGCGCTGCTTGTGAGCGGCTCGAGTGCCGAGGTGCTCGCCTTCTGACCCCGCAGCCTAGAGAGAAAGAACAGGGATACACCTATGAAGATCGTATTGACAGTGGCGCTTGCCGCCATTTTTCTGGCCGCCGTCTGGAGCGGCTACCGCCGCGGGCTGATCCTCAGCGCCGCGCAGCTGGCCGCCATCGTCGTCGCGCTCTACGGCGCGGCGCTGCTCGCGGGCCTGTTTTCCGACCGGCTCCTGCCGGTGGCGGAGCCGTTTGCCGGCGGGTACTTTGAGGGCCAGCTCGACGTGGTCGCGACGGAACTGCCGGATAACGACGCCGGCCTCTCGGGCGAGGACTGGGTCGCCGCGCACCCCGACACCGCGCAGGAATATGCCGAGCAGTGCTTTGCCGCCGCCGGTGTTACCGGCCGCCCGGCGCAGCGCATGGCCCGCGCCGCGCTCACGATGCGCGACGAGCAGGGCATCACGCTGCGCGCCGCCATGACGCAGGTCTACTGCGCGCGGCTGTGCTATGTGCTCGTCACGTCCGTCGGCTTTTTACTCATCATGCTCATTCTGGCCGCGATCGGCAACCTGCCGAACCTGACCTTCAAGCTCCCAAACCGGGAGAAGCTCAACGACATTGGCGGCGCCGCCCTCGGCGCGGTCAACGGCGTGTGCTTCGGCATCCTGCTGTGCTGGGCATTGCAGTTTGCCGGGCCCGTCATCGGCCACGACACCCTCGCGCACACCGCCCTGGCAAAAGCGCTGCTGGCCATCGATGTGCTCACGCTCGGCGTGGGCGTGTGACCGGCGCGTACGGAATCTATCGAACAGGAGAACCAATCTATGCAGCCTACACTCTGCTCCCGCTGCAAGAAAAACGTAGCGGTGATCTTTATCACACGAATCGAAAACGGCGAGTCCCATAACGAGGGCCTGTGCCTGCGCTGCGCGCGCGAGCTGCACATCAAGCCCGTCGATGAGATGATGGAAAAGCTCGGCATCTCGGACGCCGATCTCGACAATCTCACCGGCGACGTGGCGGAAATGCTCGGCAGTATGGGCATGCTCGGCGGCGACGGTGCGCCCGACACGGACGCCGACGCCTCCGACGCCGACACGGACGAGGACGACGGCAAGACCGCGACCTTCCCGTTTCTCAACCGCCTCTTTAACCAGAACCCGCCTCCGGCGGCCGATTCCGCCGCCGCGTCCGAACCGCCGCGCGCCGACGGTGCTGCTGCCGACAAGCGCGGCGCTGCCCCGCGCAAGCTCAAGTTCCTGAATAACTACTGCATCGACCTCACGCAGCGCGCCCGCGACGGCAAGCTCGATGCCATGGTCGGCCGCGCCGAGGAGCTCGAGCGCGTCATCCAGATCCTCAACCGCCGCCAGAAGAACAATCCCTGCCTCATCGGCGAGCCCGGCGTCGGCAAGACGGCCATCGCCGAGGGCCTTGCCCAGCGCATCGCCGAGGGGAACGTGCCCTATAAGCTGCGCGACAAGCAGGTCTATCTGCTCGACCTCACGGCGCTCGTGGCGGGCACGCAGTTTCGCGGCCAGTTCGAGAGCCGCATGAAGGGGCTCATCGAGGAGATCCGCCGCGTCGGCAACATCATCCTCGTCATTGACGAGGTGCACAACATCGTCGGCGCCGGCGATGCCGAGGGCAGCATGAACGCCGCCAACATCCTCAAGCCCGCACTCTCGCGCGGCGAGATCCAGGTCATCGGCGCGACCACGTTCGCCGAGTACCGCAAGCACATTGAAAAAGACGCGGCCCTCGAGCGCCGCTTCCAGCCTGTCACGGTGGCCGAGCCGAGCATCGACGACAGTGTCGAGATCCTCAAGGGCGTGCGCCGCTATTACGAGGACTTTCACGGCGTCGTCATCCCGGACGCCATGTGCCGCCTCGCCGTCGTGCTCAGCGAGCGCTATATCACCGACCGTTTCCTGCCCGACAAGGCCATCGACCTCATCGACGAGGCCTGCTCGGACGTGAACCTGAAAAATCCCGACCTCATCCGCGCGGACGAGGTCGAAAAGGAGATCGGCGACTACGCGCGTGAGCGCGAGCTGCTGGCCTCCGCGCCGCCGCAGACCGGCGGCGAGCATGACGAGCAGGAGCTCGACCGCCGCTACGAGCGCATCGCCGAGCTGCGCAGCCGCGAGATGCAGCTGCAAACCGAGCTCGACGCCCTGCGCGCCAAGGGCCGCCCGGAGCTCACGGCGGATAACCTCGCGCGCATCATCGAGCTCTGGACGAAGATCCCGGCCGCGAGCATCCGCGCCGATGAGTTCGAGCAGCTCGCCGGTCTCGGCGACCGGCTGCGCGCACACATCGTCGGCCAGGATGCGGCCATCGACACCGTCTGCGCCGCCATCCGGCGCAACCGCGTCGGCCTGCAGGCCAAGCGCAAGCCCGTGAGCTTCCTGTTCGTCGGCGGCACCGGCGTCGGCAAGACGGAGCTTGTTAAGCGCCTCGCCGACGAGCTCTTCCACGCGCCCGAGTCGCTCATCCGGCTCGATATGTCGGAGTTTATGGAGAAGTTCTCCGTCTCGCGCATGATCGGCTCGCCTCCGGGTTACGTCGGCTACGACGAGGCCGGCCAGCTCACGGAGAAGATCCGCCGCCGCCCGTACTCCGTCGTCCTCTTCGACGAGATCGAAAAGGCGCACCCGGACGTCATGAACCTGCTGCTGCAGATCCTCGACGACGGCCGCATCACGGACGCGCAGGGCCGCACCGTGAACTTTGAAAACACGGTCATCATCATGACCACGAACGCCGGCAGCAACACACGCACCGGCACGCTCGGCTTCGGCCTGAGCGTGGACGATCAGAGCCGCGAGCGCGCACAGCGCGCCCTCAACGAGTTCCTGCGTCCGGAGTTTCTCAACCGCATCGACGAGATCGTCTACTTTAACCACCTCACGGAGGAAAACTTCCGCGCCATCGCTGCCCTCATGCTCGACGAAGTGCGCACCGCCATGGCCGAGCGCGGCATGACCCTGCACTGGACGCCTGCCGTCATCGACTACCTCGTCCGCAAGGGCTTCAGCGAGACCTACGGTGCGCGCAACCTGCGCCGCACCATCCAGCGCGACGTGGAGGATGCCATCGCCACGGCCATCGTCGCTCAGCGCAAGGCCGCCGGAGACATCGGCATCGACGCGCAGGATGATCACATCACCGTCACCATCGACGGTAAGGAGGTAACCGCATGAACCGTTTCGAAGTCATTCAGGGCGACATCACGAAGTCCGACGTCGACGCCATCGTCAACGCTGCCAACTGCTCACTGCTCGGCGGCGGCGGGGTAGACGGGGCCATCCACATGGCCGCCGGCACCGGCCTGCTCAACGAGTGCCGCGGCCTCAACGGCTGCCGCACCGGCGAGGCGAAGATCACCCGCGGCTACCGCCTGCCGGCGCGCCACGTCATCCATACGCCCGGCCCCCGCTGGCGCGACGGGCAGCACGGTGAGCCCGAGCTGCTGGCCAATTGCTACCGCAACAGCCTCCGCCTTGCGAGCGAGAACGGCTGCCGCACGGTCGATTTCCCGTCCATCAGCACGGGTATCTATCACTTCCCGCTGCCTCAGGCGGCGGAGATCGCCGTGCGCGAGATCACGGCCTATCTTGCCGACCATCCCGAGATCACGCGCGTGCGCATGGTCTGCTTTGACAGCCGCACCCGCGCCGCATACGAGGCCGCGCTGGCCGCGCAGGAATGCGCCGGCTGACGCTCACCGTCACGCCGGAGCAGGCGGGCCGCACGGTCAAAAGCCTGCTCCGGCGTGAACTGCGCATGGCCGACGGGGCCATCGCCCGCGTCAAGACCGTGCCGGACGGCATCTGCCTCAACGGTGCGCACGCCCGCACCGTCGACCGCGTCGCGGCGGGGGATACGCTCACCGTGCGCATCGACGACAAGCGCCCCGGCGGCAGGTTTTCACCCGTGGCCGTGCCGCTGGACATTTTGTATGAAGACGCCGACCTGCTCGCGCTCAACAAGCCCGCCGGCATGGCCGTGCATGGCGGGTACGACCGCGGCGACCCCACGGTCGCCAACGCCCTCGCTGCCTATCTCGGGCCCGACGCTGTTTTTCACCCCGTCAACCGGCTCGACCGTGGCACGTCCGGCGTCATGCTCGTCGCCCGCAGCGGCTACGTGCACGACCGGCTGCGCCGCGTGCTGCACACCGACGGCTTTCGGCGCACGTATCTCGCCGCCGCCTGCGGCACCGGCCTGCCGGTAAGCGGCACCATCGACCTGCCCATCGCCCGCGCGGACGACGGCACCACCCGCCGCATCACCGCGCCGGACGGTCAGCCGTCCGTCACGGACTACACCGTGCTCGCCGAGCGGGACGGGTACACGCTCCTGCGTGTCCTGCCGCGCACCGGCCGCACGCACCAGATCCGCGTCCACTTCGCCGCGCTTGGCCATCCGCTGCTCGGCGATGCGCTCTACGGCGGCGATACGTCCCTGCTCGCGCGCCCCGCGCTGCATTCGGCCACGGCCGATCTTACGCAGCCCGTCACCGGGCAGCCCCTGCACATTACCGCGCCGGTCCCGGATGACCTGCGCGCGTTTGGTTTTGAGAGGTACATATGAAGAAACATTCCATCACGATCCTGTATAATTCGCCCGTCATCCTCACGTTCGCACTGCTGAGCCTGCTCGCGCTCGGTCTCGGCAAGCTCACCGACGGCTGGACGACGCAGAACCTCTTTTGCGTCTACCGCTCGTCGCTGACGGACTGGCTGACCTACCCGCGCTTTTTCCTGCACGTGCTCGGCCACCCGGATTTCGCCGCCTACTGCAGCAACATCGTCATGCTGCTCGTCGTCGGCCCAACGGCGGAGGAGCGCTTCGGCGGCAAGCGCATTCTGCTTGCCATCGCGCTCACGGCGCTCGTCACGGGGCTGGTGCTCTGGTTCTTCTTCCCGAACAGCGCGCTCATGGGTGCTTCCGGCGTCGTGTTCATGCTCATCGTGCTCGCGTCGTTCGCCGGCATGCGCACCGGCACCATCCCGCTCACGCTCATCCTCGTGCTCATCCTTTACCTCGGCAGTGAGATCTTTCAGGCCGTCACCGGCACGGCCGGCCTCGCCCAGCTCACGCACATCGCCGGCGGCGTGCTCGGCATGATCTTCGGCTTCACGTGGAGCCGCGGAAAGCGGGCGGTGCGATGAACATTCTCGTCAGTGCCTGCCTGCTCGGCATCGCCTGCCGGTATGACGGCGCGTCGAAGGGCCTTCCGGAGGACGTTTTGCGCGCACTCATGGCCCGGCACACGCTCGTGCCCGCCTGTCCGGAGCAGCTCGGCGGCCTGCCGACGCCGCGCGCGCCGTCCGAGCGGCAGGGCAGCCGCATCGTCATGCGCACCGGCGCCGACGTCACGGACGCTTATACCCGCGGCGCGCAGCAGACGCTCGCTCTCGCGCAGCGCTTCGGCTGCACGGCCGCCCTGCTCAAGCAGCGCAGCCCCTCGTGCGGCAAGGGCGAGATCTATGACGGCACCTTCACCGGCACGCTCACGCCCGGCGACGGGGTCACCGCCGCGCTTCTGTCTGCGCACGGCGTCTGCGTCTACGGGGAGGACGACGTGGCGGAGCTGCTGAACTTGTAATTATGTAAACCGAATTATGTCAACTTGCAGCGTGCCGCCCGGCACGCTGCTTTTTTGCGTGTCACAGAAACTAAAAAAAGTTGAAATCGCTGCGAAAACCATTGAAAAATCACCGCCGTCCGGTATAATGAAACCATCGCACACTCTACAGGAAAATATGGAGGAGAAAACCATGCGCAAACGCTTTTTGTCCCTGCTGCTTGTGCTCGCGTGCGTGCTGACACTGGCCGTCGTGCCGGTCATCGCCGCAGAGCCCGACCCCGTGCAGCCCTCTGCCCCCACGACGGAGCCCTCGGCCCCAGCGACGGAGCCGACCGCACCGACCGCACCGACGGAACCCAGCCCGGAGCCCACACCGACTGGCCCGTGGTATCAGGCGGCGATGGACTTTGCCCGCGATCACGGCATTTTGGTCGGTGACGCGAGCGGCGACATGCTGCCGGGCAACAACGCCCCGCGCGCCCAGATGGCCGCCATGCTCGTGCGCGTGTTCGGCTGCACGGCGGGCAAGGATATTACGCATTTTTCGGATGTTGATACTGCCGCCTGGTACTATCCGGAGCTGAGCGCCGCCGCGCAAATGAACATCTTCAGCGGCTGTGGTGACGGCACCATGGGCCCGGACCGCAATATCACCCGTCAGGAGGCCATGTCCGTCATCGCCCGCGCTTTCGCCGTGGCGGACGGCACGGCCGCCGATATTGCCGCGTTCTCGGACGCTTCCGCCGTTAGCGACTGGGCGGTCGCCTCGGTGGCCGGTCTGGTCAAGGCCGGCATTGTCAGCGGTGACGCCGGCCACCTGAACCCCACGGCCGGCATCACCCGCGCCGAGATCGCGCAGATGCTCTATGAGCTCGGCCTGCAGTTCTGCTCCGATGCCGCTGCGCTCCCGGCCTCCGGCCGCGTCGTCTACACCGGCACGCAGCCCCTGACGGCGGGCACCTTCACCGGCACGCTTTACCTCGGCGGCGCCGCCGGGCGCGACCTTGGCAGCCTGAATGTCACCGGCACACTCGTCGTGCGCACCGACCCGAACGGCACTGTCACCGCCGGCGGCACGGTCGACACGCTCGCCGTCGCGGCCGAGGGCACGACCGTCGCGGGCACCGGCCATGCCGGTCTCGTGTGCCTGCTCGCGCGCGGCTGCACCGTCTCGCTCGCGGCCGACAAGACCGATGCGGAGTATGACCCCATGCTCCGTGGCGTTGACACACTCACGACCGACCCCGTGCCTGCGCTCTCTCCGGAGTGCCGCGCCGTCGACCTGTATGTGACCTACCGCTATTTCCCGTCGGAATATCAGACCGCGCCGGGTGAAGCGACCCTCATCTGGTCTGTGGACGGTGTGCAGCAGCCCACGCGCCACTACACGCTCGATGGCAAGTCCATCACGCCGGGCTTCCACGTGGAAGAGTCCGTCTGGAAGCGCGATATGCCCACCCAGCACACGGTCGAGATCCTCTTCCTGTGCGGCACGGACGCCATCCGCACCACGTTCGTCGTCCCGGTCAACAACTACACGGACGCGGAGTATGATCAGCTCCTCAGCGCGCAGTACCCGTATAAGCTCGAGGTCGTGCGCAACCAGTGCACGGTGCTCGTGTACGGTCTGGACATGAGCGGCGATTACTCCATCCTCTACCACGCCTTCGTCTGCGGCCCCGGCCAGACCACGCCCATCGGCACGTTCCGCACGCCGTTCAAGGCGGCGTGGCACCCGCTCATGGGCTGCTGGGGCCAGTACTGCACGCAGATCACGGGCAACTATCTCTTCCACTCCTCACCGTACAACAGCCCGAATAAGAACGACCTGTCCTACCGGCTGTATAACCAGCTCGGCACGGTCTGCTCGCACGGCTGCGTGCGCCTGACGGTGGCGGATGCCAAGTGGATCTACGACAACTGCCCCCTCGGCACCACGGTGTCGATCTACAACGCCTCGTCCCTCCCGGTGCCGAAGCCGTCGGCCCCGTGGCTGGACATCTCCAGCCCGAACCGCGGCTGGGACCCGACGGATCCCGACCCGGCCAACCCCTGGAACAAGTAAGCCATACCAAAACACATCCCCCGGAGCGTCTGCTCCGGGGGATGTTTTCATGCCGGCTGCGGATACTGCGCGCGGGCGATGCGGATGAAGTCCGCCAGCACACTCCATGGGTAGGCGCGCTTTGCGTAGCCGAAGCTGATGGGGTAGGCCATCGTGTCCGGCATGCGCAGCATCTCCAGCCGGCCGTGCGGCTGCGCGGCCAACAGCAGCCGCGCCAGATTCTCGGGGCAGAAGCACGCACCCACGCCCCGCGCGCACAGCTCGAGCAGCGTCTCGACGTTGCTCGATTCGGCCCGCACCTCCGGCACGAACCCGGCGCGGCGAAACGCGTCGCGCTCGAGGCTGCCGGTGATGTCCTCGGCGCTGCCGCTCACGAACGGGCACCCGCGCAGTGCGCGCAGGTCGCCGCGCTCGATCTCCGCGCGGTGCGCCGCGAGATCGATCCCGCAGGCCTGCAGCAGCTGCCGGCTGACGAGCAGAACGGTGTCCTCGGTGTAAAACGGCTGCACCTCGATGCCGGGCAGCGGTTTTTGAAACCGCGCGATCGCCAGATCCACCCGCCCCTCGTGCAGCAGGTTCTGCAGCGTGTGGTTGCGCTCCTCGGTCAGGATCACGCGCACGTTCGGGTACACGCCCGCAAACGCCTCAAGGATCCCCGGCAGGATGGCCCGCCCGCGCGTGTAGGCGATGCCCACGCGCAGCTCGCCGCGCTGGTTTTCCGCGATGTCGCAGAATGTGCGCTGCATCTCGTCGCGCGTCTGGTGAAAGCGCTCTGCGTACTGCAGAAACACCCGCCCGGCGTACGTCAGCTCCAGCGGCGTGCGCCGCACCACGAGCGGGCAGCCGAGCTCGCGCTCGAGCGCCGCGATGGCCGCCGAGAGCGACTGCTGTGTGATGTGCAGCGCATCGGCCGCGCGTGTGTAGCTGCGCTCGCGCGCGAGCGCGAGAAAGTAATCAAAGGATGAAAAGTTCATGCCGCCGCCTCCGGAATCTACAGTTTCTATTTGTAGAATATATCAAAAATAACAGTTTTACAATGAGGGAAACCCGGGCCTATAATAAAAAGTCATTTTGATTTGGAGGTCACCATGATCGTTTTGTGTCTTTTCTGCCTGGAGCTGCTCGTGTGCGTGGCGCTCGGCTGGCCGATCGTTGCGGCGCTGCTCGTGGGGCTGGTGCTGTTCGTGGGCTGGGCGCTGCGGCAGGGGTATGGCCTGCGCGCGGTTGGCGGCATGCTCTGGTCGGGCATCCGGACGGCCAAAAATGTCCTCATCGTCTTTCTGTTCATCGGCGTGCTCACGGCGCTCTGGCGCGCGTGCGGCACGGTGCCGCTGCTGATCTGCTATGCGGTCGATCTCATCCACCCGGGCACGCTCGTCATCACGTCGTTTCTGCTTGCGAGCGCCGTGTCCGCGCTCATGGGCACGTCCTTCGGCGCGGCGGCCACGATGGGTGCCGTGTGCATGACGGCGGCGGCCTCCATGGGCGTGTCGCCGGTGCTGGCCGGCGGCGCGGTCTTGTCGGGCGTCTTTTTTGGCGACCGCTGCTCGCCCGTGTCCACGAGCGCGCTGCTCATCAGCGAGCTCACGCACACGGATATTTACGACAACCTGCGTGCCATGGTGCGCACGGCCTTTGTGCCGTTTGCGCTCACGTGCGCGGTCTATGCCGTGCTCGGCGCCATGGCGCACGGCGGTGGGGCGGCGCAGGACGTGCGCGCGCTGTTTGCGCGCGTGTGTACGCTGCACTGGCTTGCCCTGCTGCCGGCGGTGCTCATCCTCGTGCTCTCGGCGCTGCATGTGCACGTCCGCTGGGTCATGTGCGCGAGCATCGCGACGGCGTTCACGCTGTGCCTGACTGTGCAGCACCAGCCGCTGGCGGACGTGCTGCGCTGCATGCTCACCGGCTACGTCGCACCGGATGCGGCCGCCGGCGCGCTGCTCAACGGCGGCGGCATCGTGTCCATGCTGCGGGTCACGGCCATTGTGTGCATCTCGGCGGCCTATTCCGGCATCTTTCAGGCCACCGGCCTGCTCGGCACGGCCAAGGCAGGCATCGCGCGCATGAGCCGGCGCATCACGCCCTTCGGCGCCATGTTTTGCACGGCCGTCGCCGCGTCCATGATCGCCTGCAACCAGACGCTCTCCATCCTGCTCACGCACCAGCTCTGCGCCGATACGGAGCCGGACGGCCCGTCGTGCGCCATCGATCTGGAAAACTCCGTCGTCGTGCTTGCGCCGCTCGTTCCGTGGTCGATCGCGGGCGCAGTGCCGCTCGCCTCGGCCGGTGCGCCGGAGCAGAGCCTGCTGGCCGCGTGCTATCTCTACCTGATCCCGCTGTGCTCGCTCGTCTGGAAGCTCCTGCGCCGCCGGCGTGTTACCGCCTGACTTGAAAAGTGCGCCGAATGTGGTACAATAGATGCATTCTGTACTGCATCCCGGAAAGGAGGAGCATGCCATGGAGCGGACGGAGCTTCCGATCGCGGTGTTTGATTCCGGCCTCGGCGGCATCAGTGTCCTGCGCGCGCTCGTGCAGCGCCTGCCTGGGGAGGACTTTCTCTATTTCGGCGACTCGGCCAACGCCCCATACGGCGTGCGCCCGGCTGAGGAGGTCCGCCGCCTGACGCAGGACGTCATCGCCCGGCTGTATGACCGCGGCATCAAGGCCGCTGTCATCGCCTGCAACACGGCTACGAGCGCGGCCATCGGCCCGCTGCGCGCCGCCTTTCCGGACATCCCCGTCATCGGCATCGAGCCGGCGCTCAAGCCCGCCGTGGCGCACCACCGGCGTGTGCTCGTGCTGGCCACGCCCCTGACACTGCGGGAGGAGAAGTTCGCCGCACTCATGCAGCAGTGCGCCGGCTGCGCCGAGATCACGCCGCTGCCGTGCCCGGAGCTGGTGGAGTTCGTCGAGCGGGGCGAGCTCGATTCACCCGCGCTCACGGCCTACCTCGCGCGGCAGCTCGGCCCCTATGCCGGCCGCGTGGACGCGGCCGTGCTCGGCTGCACGCATTTCCCGTTTGCCCGCCGGGCCATCCGCGCCGCCCTCGGCGGTGCGGCCGCGCTCTATGACGGCAGCGACGGCACCGCCCGCGAAACGCTGCGCCAGCTCGTGCGCCGCGGCTGGATCCGCGGCGGCAGCCGCGGCATTGTCACACTGGAAAACAGCCGCCCGTCCGAGCTGCCGCTCAGCCGCCGGCTGCTCGCCCTGCCCCGGGAGGACTGACGGTCTATGCAGATCCAACGCATTCCCTTTCCGCCCATCGGCTCGAATATGTACGTCGTCACGCAGGGGCGCGACGCGATCGTCCTCGACCCCTGGCCGGACGAGACGACCATGCAGCGCCTGCAGGGGTACCACGTACTGCTTGTGCTTACGCACGAGCATGTCGACCACATCTCCGGCCTCGGCCGGATGCAGCGCGCGCTTTCGGCGCGCACCCTCTGGCAGGAAAACTGCACCCCCTGGCTGCGCAACCCCGGCAACACGACGCCCGTGCTGCTCGCAGCGCTGAGCGTGTCGCGCGGGGCAGAGGCACGCGACTTTCTGCGCACGCTGCAGCTCAAGACCGAGACGTATGCCCCGGACATGACCTTCGGCGATCACATCGTGCTCGACTGGGGCGCGCTGCATCTCGAGGGCTATGCCACGCCCGGCCACTCGCGCGGCAGCGCGTGCTACCGCATCGGGCCGGACGCTTTTTTCAGCGGCGATTCGCTCGTTCCGGGCAACGCCGTCGTCACGCGCCTGCGCGGGGGCGACGCCGCCGTGCTCATGGAGCGGACCGTGCCGTTTCTGCGCGCACTGCCGCCGGAGCTTACGCTCTATCCCGGCCACGGCCGGTGCGGTATGTCGCTTGGTGAGGGCATCGCGACCATGGACTGGTGACGCGGCCGCAGCGCTGTGCACCTGCACAGCAGACCGGAAATTGTCACAAAAAGGCTTGACACATGTGAGCAAACATGCTAAACTAACCACAGCAGTTTATGGTAAAAGTTTTTTGTGGGATTTTTTTGCGATGGCCTCCGGTACTCCTCCGGGGGCCATCTCCTTTTAAAAAACCGCGCCGCCGCGTGAAAAATGCTTGACACGCGCGGCGGTGTCTGGTATTCTATTAGAGCGCTCCAAAGACAGCAGGTGGCTTGACCGCGGAAATCCTGCCGAGGATGCATCCATCACGATGTTTCTATTCTGTTTCCGGGGCTTTGGCCGCGGAAATTTTTTTGGGCGTGTATCTTTCACACGGAGGTGAAATCACACTATGCCGAACGCAAAAGTTCTCAGCGAGAAACAGGCGATCGTCGCCGCTCTGGCTGAACGGCTCAAGGGCGCCAGCGCCGGCGTGTTCGTCGATTACAAGGGCATCACCGTCGATGAAGACACCAAGCTGCGCACCGAGCTGCGTCAGAATGACGTGGAGTATTCCGTCGTCAAGAACACCCTGACCCGCTTTGCGCTCAAGGACGCCGGCCTCGAGGCAATGAGTGATCTGCTCAATGGTACGACTTCGCTCGCAACCAGCACGGCTGATCCGATCGTCCCGATCCGCATGATCCACGACATGAGCGAGAAGATGGCGAAGGACGAGAAGTTCATCGTCAAGGGCGCGTTCCTCGAGGGCAAGGTCCTCAGTGACGCTGAGATCGCGGAGATCGCGCAGCTCCAGAACAAGGATGCGCTGTACTCCAAGGTCCTGGGCACGATGCTGGCCCCCATCACGGGTCTGGCCGTCTGCCTGAATCAGGTCGTCGAGCAGATGGGCGGCGCTGCCGCACCTGCCGAGACCGAAGCTCCCGCCGCCGAATAAGGCGACCACTTCACTTAACTATTTAGGAGGAAAATTACCATGGCTAGCGAAAAAGTCACTGCTATGATCGAAGAGATCAAGGCTATGTCCGTCCTCGAGCTGTCCGAGCTCGTGCACGAGATCGAAGATGTGTTCGGCGTTTCCGCCGCTGCTGCTGTTGCCGCCGCTCCGGTGGCCGGCGCTGCTGCTGCCGCCGAGGAGAAGACCGAGTTTGACGTCGTTCTGACCGGCTTCGGCGATCAGAAGATCAAGGTCATCAAGGCCGTCCGTGAGATCACCAACCTGGGCCTGGCGGAAGCCAAGGCGAAGGTCGAGGGCATCCCCTGCGCCATCAAGGAGCAGGTCTCCAAGGACGAGGCCGAGGAGCTCAAGAAGAAGCTCGAGGAAGTCGGCGCTTCTGTCGAACTCAAGTAATCGGATCTTACACAAAAACCTCCGTGCCGTCCGGCACGGAGGTTTTTTCTTTATTCGCGCTGTCGCCGGTGCCGCCGCAGGTCCACGTGCTGCTTTTTGAGTGCGCGGCTTATTCGGCGGGCTTGTCTTCCTTGGGCTGGTACTGGTACGGCTCCGGATCGGGCTCGGCATAGCCGGTGGCGATGTCGAACTGCTTGGTCAGCTGCGTGAGACCGAGCTTCGTCACCATGAGCTCACCGTAGGCGAGGTCATCCTGGAAGCCGTTTTCGCGGCACTCATCCAGACCAGCCTTGGCATCCTCGAGCTCGGAGACGCACTGCTCGTACAGATCCTCGAGCTTGCCGAGCGCCGTGACGGTGTTGTCGGTGTTGCCCTCGGCGGGGCAGACGGCCTCAAAGCGGCGGCCGATGCGCACAATCGCGGCATAGCTCGCCTGCAGCATCGCCAGCGTGAGCGCGCCGGCCTGTCCGGCGGCCTCGCTCTGCTTCATGCCGGTGATCATGTCCGACACATCCCCGACCCACTGCTTGTGCACGCCCTTGAGCTGGTCAAGGCGCTCGGTGAGCTGGGCCTCGGAGTGCCGGTTGGCGGAGTAGCCGCCCTTTTTGAGTTTACGGGTCAGACGTTCCATAGTATTTGCATCCTCCAAATGTATATTTCGGTCAATCGTCCACGTCAAGCGCCTCGAGGCCCTTGGCGGGGATGGGGCGGCTGTCGCCGTGGCGCACAAAGAGCATCGTTACAAACGCACCAGCCACGAAGATGGCGGCGTAGGGGAAGAGCACGGTCATGCTGAGCTTATCCATCAGGAAGCCCGAGAACATCGGCGTGACGACCTGGGCTGCCATGCTGGCCGTGTAGTAAAAGCCGGTGTAGCGGCCAACGTCGCTGCCGGAGCACATCTCCACGACCATCGGGAAGGAGTTGACGTTGATGGTAGCCCAACCGATACCGGCGAGGCAGAACATGGCGTTCATGAGCATCGTGGGGCTCTCGGCGTTGAGGAAAGCGGCCACGCCGAACGCGACGGCCAGCATCACGACGCCGCCGAGGATGGTCTTCTTGCGGCCGATCTTGGATGCGACGATGCCGACGGGCAGGTAGGCCACGATGGCGGCGGCCTGCGCGAGCATGAGCGTGAGGTTGTAGTCCTTGTGCAGGATGTTGCTGGCGTAAACGGAGTATTTCGACGTCACGGCGTTGTAGCCGAAGAACCACAGCACGATCGACAGCAGCAGGAAGATGAGCGACCGGCGCTCTGCCTTGCCGAGCTTGCCGGAGCCGGCGGGCGCGTCGTCACTGTCGCCGTTGTCGATACCGAAGCGCTTGCTGTCGGCCTGCATCTCGGCCACGAACTTTGGCTCGTTGACCGTCAGGCGGAAGATCAGCAGTGCCAGCAGCATGATGCCCGCGATCACGGCGAAGTACGCCGTGTAGCTCATGAGCGAGTTGCGCACGGAGCTTGTGGCGAAGGCCATGCCGATGGCCAGCACGAGGATGCCGCCGGCGGTGCCCATGAGGTTGATGACGGCATTCGCCTTACTGCGCAGCGGTTTGATGGTAACATCGGGCATGAGCGCGACGGCGGGGGAGCGGAACGTGGCCATGGCCACGAGCACGATGAGCAGCAGCGCGATAAAGCCGATGAGCGCGCCGGGGTGCTGCACGGTCGTCTGGTGGGCGTAGGCCTGGCGCGCGGGTACGACATAGTTCGTGTAGTCGTGGTTCGTCACGGTCTTGCCCTCGGCGGTCGTGACCTGGCTCGTGATGGCGGCAAACTCGTCCTCCGTGAAGGTGTCCTCGAGCACGAACGTCTCGCCGTCGGGGGTCTTGAGCGTGCGGTCGGCCTCCTGCTGGTACACGACGCGCAGCGCGGCGGGATCGTCGATGGCGGCGGCCGCGTCGATGTTTTTCAGCTGCGCATCGTCGACGAGCGACAGGCTGATGAACGCGATGGCCGCAACGATCGTGCCAAAGACGATAAACGGTGTGCGGCGGCCGCGCTTGCCGGCGTGCTTGTCGGAGATCGCGCCGAACAGCGGCAGCAGAAACAGCGCCAGAATGTTGTCGAGCGCCATGATGACGCCGGACCATGCCTGCGACATGCCGAACTTGTTCGTCAGGATCAGGGGGATGGTGTTGTCATACGCCTGCCAGAAGGCGCAGATCAGGAAAAAGGCAAAGCCAACGCAGATGGTGCGTTTGTAGTTGAGCTTCACAGGGTTACCTCCATCATGTGTATCGGATTTGTCTCATTCTACAATACCTCGCCCGGCAATTCAACAGGCATTTGACGAAAAGCAGAAATTGTTGTTTAATAAGGGCAAAGCAAACCGGCGGCCCGCGCCGCCGAAAGGAGGACACATTATGGATTGGAAAACTGCCTGCAAGTTTGCCGCACCGGCCGCCGCCTGCGCGGGTGCGTTTGCGTTTCTCGTCGCGCCGGGCCACGCTACGCGCGCACAGAAGGCCCCGTTTCTATACCGCAACTATGCGCACCGCGGCCTGCACACCGAGGACGGCACCGTGCCGGAAAATTCGCTCCCGGCCTTCCGTGCTGCGGCCGAGGCGGGCTACGCCGTCGAGATGGACGTGCACCTGACGGCGGACGACCAGCTCGTCGTGTTCCACGACGACACGCTCGAGCGCATGTGCGGCGTGCCGGGTGTCATTGATGATTTTACGCTCGCCGAGCTGCGCGCTCTGCGCCTCGGCGATACCGACTGCGTCATCCCGACCTTTGCCGAGGCGCTCGAAGCGCTCGGCGGCCGCGTGCCGCTGCTGCTCGAGGTCAAGCGCGGGCATAATAACCGCCGTTTGTGCGCACTGACGCTCGCTGCTCTGCGCACCTACGGCGGGCCGTACTGCGTCGAGAGCTTTGACCCCACGATCGTCGCATGGTTCCGGCGCAACGCGCCCGATATTCTGCGCGGCCAGCTCAGCCAGCCGCCGAAGGACTACGGCAAGGCGCTCAATAAGCCCGCGGCTGCCATCGTCGGCAATGTGCTCACGAACGTGATCGCCCGCCCGCAGTTCATCGCCTACAAGATCGGGCCGAAGCCGCTGAGCGTGCGCCTGTGCGAGGCCATGGGCGCCGTGCGTGCCGGCTGGACGAGCCGCGCCTGGACGCATGAGCGCGATTACGACATCGTCATCTTCGAGCACTATCGCCCCGGCGCCTGGTTCCGCGCCGACATCTGAGCGGAACGTTCTTGATGATCGCAGCAGCCGCGCCGGCTTCCCGGTGCGGCTGCTGCTGCATCCGCACATAACGAAAACAACAGCCGCACCGGTTTCCCGGTGCGGCTGCTGCTGTTGATTGCTTGTGCTTGCACGTCCGCGGCGGATGCAGACCCGGACGCTGCAAAGTGGAAGAGAGAACACAAACGAGGGATTTTGCAACATCGAAAAGAAAAACGATGTTTACTGAACATATCCTAACATTTGTGTCCGCCATTGTCAAGCGGTTTTCAAAAGTTTTTTGAACTTTTTTCTCACACTGCTGCGCCGCCGCGCAAGATCTGCGCCAGCTCTGCCACGTCACGCAGGACGTACTTCGGCTGCACGTCGGACGCTTTGAGGATCGCCTCGTCCGTCTCGCCGGACATGACGAGCACGCTCTGCGCGCCCGCGTTCACGGCCACGGCAATGTCGGTGTAGATCCGGTCGCCCACGCAGCAGATCTGCGCATTCGGCACGCCGGTCTGCGCCGAGATGACGTCGACCATGTTGCGGTTCGGCTTGCCGATGTAGGTCGGCTTCACGCCGGAGGCGGCCGTCAGCAGCGCGCAGATGCTCCCGCAGTCGGGCAGCACCTCGCCGGCCGGCATGGGGCAGACCCAGTCGGGGTTGGCGGCGATGAACGCCGCGCCGCGGCGCAGGAAGTGCACGGCCTTATCGAGCTTTTCGTACACGAGCTCGGTGTCAAATCCGGCCACGACGATCTCCGCGCCCTCTTCCACGAGCGGGATGCCGTAGCTGAGCAGCTCGCGGCGGAACGCCTGCGTGCCGACGAGGTACACGGGCTTGCCCGCATAGTGCTGGTTGAGATACAGCGCCGTCGCCATGCCGGAGGTGAACACGTTTTCGGCCTCGCACGGGAAGCCCAGCCGCCGCAGGCGCGTGATGTAATCCGTGCCCGCGCGCGAGGAGTTGTTGGTCAGGTAGATGTACTGCCGCCCGGTATCGGCCAGCGTATGGATGAAGTCGACCGCGCCGGGGAACACGTCGTCCCCGAGGTAGAGCGTGCCGTCCATGTCCAGCAGGAACAGGCGCGCGCCGAGCAGGTCTTTCAGATCGTTCATGGGAGCCACCTCACAGAATCTTATTTTTTTCTTAACACCCTATTATACCATGAAAAACGCGCTGTACAATCCCAATTATTCCGGCCGCGGGTGTTGAAAAAAACGGTCGATGTGCTATAATATTAAAATCTGTACCGTGGGCCGCTATTGCGTGCCGGCCGGGTACGGACCCAAAGATGTAATTAAATTTTTGGAGGCATAGATATGGCAAAGAAACAATTCAAGGCCGAGTCGAAAAAGCTGCTCGACATGATGATCAACTCGATCTACACGCACAAAGAAATTTTCCTGCGCGAGATCATCTCGAACGCCTCGGACGCAATCGACAAGCTCTGCTACCAGTCGCTCACGGACGAAAACGTGGGCATGGCGCGCAGCGACTTCAAGATCCGCGTCACCCCGGATAAGGATGCGCGCACGATCACGGTGTCGGATAACGGCATCGGCATGACCAAGGAGGAGCTCGACAGCAACCTCGGCGTCATCGCGCGCAGCGGCTCGCTGAAGTTCAAGGACGGCCTCGGCGAGAACGAGCAGGAGGATGCCGCCATCGACATCATCGGTCAGTTCGGCGTCGGTTTCTACTCCGCGTTCATGGTCGCCGATAAGGTCACAGTCATCACCCGCGCCTACGGCAGCGACACGGCCTACCAGTGGGTCAGCACCGGCGCGGACGGCTACACCATCACCGAGGCGCAGAAGGATACCGTCGGCACCGACGTCATCATGCACATCAAGGCCGACGAGACGGGAGAGAAATACTCCACCTACCTCGAAAACTGGAAGCTCATGATGCTCATCCGCAAGTACTCCGACTATGTCCGCTGGCCGATCGTCATGGACGTCGAGCAGAGCGACTGGGTCGACACCGGCGAGAAGGACGAAAAGGGCGAGCCGAAGATGGAGATGGTCACCAAGACCGAGGAGCAGACCATCAACAGCATGATCCCCATCTGGCAGCGCAGCCGCAAGGAAGCCACGGACGAGGAGTGCATCGCGTTTTATAAGGACAAGTTCCATGATAAGGACGACCCGCTGGCCGTCATCCGCGTCAACGCCGAGGGCCTGATCTCCTACCGCGCGCTGCTGTTCATCCCGGCCAAGGCCCCAATGAACATGTTCACCCGCGAATCTGACCCCGGTCTCGAGCTCTACAGTTCCGGCGTCATGATCATGGATAAGTGCACCGACCTCCTGCCGCCGTGCTACGCGTTTGCCCGCGGCGTGGTCGATTCGCCCGACCTGTCGCTGAACATCTCGCGTGAGATGCTCCAGCACGACCGCCAGCTCAAGCTCATCGCCGCGAACCTCGGCAAAAAGATCAAGTCCGAGCTCACGAAGCTCATGACCAATGACCGCGAGAAGTACGAGCAGTTCCACGCCGCCTTCGGCATGATGCTGCGCGCCGGCGCCGTCACCGAGACGGGCGACAAGGTCGACGAGATCAAGGATCTGCTGCTCTACCATACGAGCGAGACGAAGCTCGTCTCCCTCAAGGAGTACGTCGACGCCATGCCCGCCGAGCAGACGAAGATCTACTTTGCCTGCGGCGAGAACGTCAAGCGGCTGCTCAGCCTGCCGCAGGCAGAGCTCCTGCACGAAAAGGGCTTCGACGTCCTGTGCATGACCTCGCAGATCGACGAGTATTTCGTCGACACCATGAAGAGCTACGCCGACAAGCCGTTTTGCAACATCGCGACCGACGACCTCGGCCTCGAGACTGAGGAAGAGAAGAAGGAGACCGAGGCCAAGCAGGCCGAGGACAAGGACCTGCTCGACTTCGTCAAGGAGACGCTCGGCGACCAGGTCGCGTCCGTGCGCCTGTCGAACAAGCTCGTATCCAGCGCCGTGTGCCTGAGCACGGAGGGCGGCGTCACGCTCGAGATGGAGCGCTATTTCAAGAGCATGCCCGGCGCACCGACCGACATCCGCGCCATCCGCGTGCTCGAGCTCAATGCCAACCACCACGCCTATCAGACCATGAAGGAAGCGTTCGACGCCGGCGACAAGGACAAGGCCGCGCGCATTGCGAAGATCCTGCACGCGCAGGCGCTGCTCATCGCGGGCGAGCCGCTCGAGGATCCCGCCGCGTATTCCGAGCTCGTCTGCACGCTCATCTGATCCGATCTTTTCCCTGGCCGCCGCGCCCCGGCGGCCGGGGCATCCCCATGTAAGGAGCTGTCTATGGAACCGCGTCTCGGTATCTATATCCACATCCCGTTTTGCGCGAGCAAGTGCGGCTATTGCGACTTTTATTCCTGCGCCGGCGCGGCCGACCGCATGGCCGACTACCAGCACGCCCTGCTCGAGCACATCGAAGAGAGCGCCGGGCGCATCGCCCCGGCGTACATCGACACGGTGTATTTCGGCGGCGGCACGCCGAGCTTTTACGGCGCGGCGCGCCTCATCGAGCTGCTCGACGCCGTCAAGGCCACCGGCCGCCTGCTCAAGCGCGCGGAGGTGACCGTCGAGGTCAATCCGGACAGCGTCCGCCTGCACGATCTGCGCGCCCTGCACAAAGCGGGCTTCAACCGCCTGAGCATCGGCATGCAGTCGGCAAACAATGACATCCTGAAAATGATCGGCCGCCGCCACAGCTTCCGTCAGGTGGAGATGGCCGTTCAGAATGCCCGCACGGCGGGCTTCGACAATGTCAGCCTCGACCTCATTTACGGCCTGCCCAGCCAGACCCGCAGCGACTGGGCGGACACGCTCGCCAAGGCGATCGCCCTGCGCCCGGAGCACATCTCCGGCTACGGGCTCAAGCTTGAGGAGGGCACGCCCATGTACGCCCTGAAGGATTCGCCCCTTATCCCGTCGGACGACGAGCAGGCGGATATGTACCTGTGCATGGTCGAGGAGCTGCGGCGCTACGGTTATGAGCAGTATGAGATCTCCAATTTCAGCATACCGGGCTATGAATCCCGGCATAATCTGAAGTACTGGCAGCTTGACGACTATATGGGCTTTGGCCCCGGTGCGCACTCGTGCATCGGCCGCACGCGCTACAGCTATGTGCGCGATCTCGACCGTTATCTCGCGGGCGTCCTCCACGGCGAGGATATGATCGACGAGTACGAGACCATCGGCGATTTCGAGCGCGCGGCGGAGTATCTCATGCTCGGCATGCGCACCGTTCACGGCGTATCGCGCGCGGAGTATGAGCGGCTCTACCGCAGCGATTTTTCCGGTATCGCGCAGCAGCTCGAGGAGTTCATCCGCCGCGGTTGGGCCGTCGCGGACGGGGAGCGCTGGCACTTCACGCCCTCGGGCTTCCTCATCTCAAATGTGCTCATCGGCAAGCTCCTTGAGGCGCAGACCGACCGCAAGGCCGAGCACAACCCGTGGATGAAGCCGCAGATCGAACGCCAGCCGCGCACCAAGCTCCCGCCCGGCGAGGCGGAGGCTTTCCGCGATACATATTTAAATAATCCGATTTTGACAGGGAAAGACAGGGATTCGAGCAAATGAAACTCAACGGCAACACTTCCAAGCGCAGCGCGGCCGCCCGCCGCGAGGCGGCGGATTTCGCAGCGCAGGAGCGCTCGGCACGCCGCAGCGGCGCCAGCCGTTCCGCACAGAGCGAGGCGGCTGCCCGCCGCGCCGCCGCACCGAAACAGGCGGCGTCCCAGCGCCCGCCCGTGCCCCGGCAGGAGCAGACGGCGCGCCGCAGTGCGTCCGGCGCCCAGCCGCAGCCGGCTTCGAAAGAGAAAAAACCGCGCGGCCGCAGCGGCAAAATCGCCGTGCGCGTCGTGCTCATCGTGCTGGCCGTCCTCGTGGCGGCGGCAGCCGTCGGTATGGTGCTCGTGGCGAAAAAGGATGCCATTTTCCCGAACGTCTCTGTCTGCGGTACCGACGTCGGCGGCATGACGCAGGCCGCCGCGGCGGACGCTATCCGCGCCGCCGGGTGGGACGATACGAGCGCCCCGGTGCTCACCATGACCTTCCCGGGTGACCGGGCCATCACCGTCACCGCGGTGGAGATCGGCTTTGACGCCGCGCCCGATGCCGCCGCCGAAACGGCCTATGCCTACGGCCGCAGCGGCAATGTGTTCACGAATTTCTTCACGTGGCTGCACTGCGCCTTCCAGGGCCATGATGTCGCCTCGGACAACCTCGCCGACATGGACGCCGATGCCCTGCGCACGCGCATCGAGCGCGAGGCCGCCGAGATCAACGTCAGCCTCTCCGCCGGCAGCATCGAGATCGACGAGGCGCACAGTGCCATCCGCGTCGTCAAGGGCGCGAGTATGATCACGCTCGACCCCGCCGCCGTCGCTGACCGCATGCTCAGCGACATCCGCGCCGGCAAGTTCGGCACGTCGGCCTATCCGGTCGATATGAGCGGCGATGACAAGATGACGCTGCAGGAGCTGCATGACGCCGTCTGCGGCGATCCGGTCAACGCGGGCTACGACCCCGAGACCCAGTCCGCCACCGAGAGCAAGGTCGGCATCGAGTTCGACGTCGCCGCCGCCCAGCCCCTGTGGGACGCGGCGTCCACCGGCGACACCGTCACCATCCCGGCCACGCTCACGCAGCCGGAAATGACGCAGGAGCAGCTGCAAAAGCACCTCCTGGCCGATAAGCTCGCCACCAAGACCACCTCGCTCTCCGGCAGCAGCAGCAACCGCATCACGAACGTGAAGCTCGCCGCCGAGAAGATCAACGGCGTGATTCTCCAGCCCGGTCAGACGTTTTCTTATAACGACGTGCTCGGCCAGCGCACAAAGGCCAACGGCTTCAAGGAAGCCGGGGCCTATTCCGGTGGCCAGGTCGTGCAGGAGGTCGGCGGCGGCATCTGCCAGGTGTCGTCCACGCTGTACTACTGCGCCATGGTCTCCAACCTCAAGATCAACACCCGCACCTGCCACTACTTCCCCGTGAGCTATATCGAGCCCGGCATGGACGCCACAGTCAGCTGGGGCGGACCGGAGTTCAAGTTCACGAATAACCGCGACTACCCGATCGAGATCAAGGCCTCCGTGCAAAACGGCAGCGTCACGGTCGAGATCTGGGGCACGGATGTAGACGGCAGCTACGTCAAGATGAGCTACACCGCCAACGGCCTGCGCGCCACGACCTACCGCACCGTCTATGATAAGGACGGCAACCAGATCAGCCACACGCTCGAGGCCAACAGCACCTACCACTCGCACGATACCACGCCGAAGCCGACGCCTACGCCCAGCGCCACGCCGGCCCCGACGCCCACACCCACGCCGAAGCCGCAGCCGACACCCTATCCGTCCATCTACGACCCCGGTGACGCCGGTGAAGAATAATACAGAGGAGAATGCAGTATGAGCAAAGGAACGTTTTATATCACCACCCCGATTTATTATCCCTCGGACAAACTGCACATCGGCCACACCTATTGCACGGTCGCGACCGATGCGATCGCACGCTATAAGCGCCTGTGCGGCTATGACGTCATGTTCCTGACCGGCACGGACGAGCACGGCCAGAAGATCGAAGAGAAGGCGGAGGCCGCCGGCGTCACGCCCAAGCAGTTTGTGGACAATATCGTCGAAGGCCCCGGCGGCGTGCGCGCGCTGTGGAAGCTGATGAACATCTCCAACGACCGCTTCATCCGCACGACGGACGACTATCATGTCGAGGCTGTGCAGCGCATCTTCAAGAAGATGTACGAAAAGGGCGATATCTATAAGGGCAAGTACTCCGGCATGTACTGTACGCCGTGCGAGAGCTTCTGGACCGAGAGCCAGCTCGTCGACGGCAAGTGCCCGGACTGCGGCCGCGAGGTGCACTATGCCGAGGAGGAGGCGTACTTCTTCCGCCTGTCGAAGTATGCCGAGCCCGTGCGTGAGCTGCTGCTCAGCGGCACGTTCCTCGAGCCCGCCAGCCGCGTCAACGAGATGATCAAAAACTTCATCGACCCCGGCCTCGAGGATCTGTGCGTGTCCCGCACGAGCTTCACGTGGGGCATCCCGGTCGATTTTGACCCCGGCCACGTCGTCTATGTCTGGGTCGATGCGCTGTTCAACTACTGCACGGCCCTCGGCTTCCTGAACGATAAGTACGATGATTATGACCAGTTCTGGCCCGCCGACGTGCACATGGTCGGCAAGGAGATCGTGCGCTTCCACTCCATCATCTGGCCGGCCATGCTCATGAGCATGGGCATGCCGCTGCCGAAGAAGGTCTTCGGCCACGGCTGGCTGCTGCTCGGCGGCGGCAAGATGTCGAAGTCGAAGGGCAACGTCGTCGACCCCGTCGTGCTCGCCGAGCGCTACGGTGTGGACGCGCTGCGCTACTACCTCCTGCGCGAGTTCCCGCTCGGCAGTGACGGCAATTTCTCCAATGAGCTGCTCATCTCCCGCATCAATACCGACCTCGCCAACGACCTCGGCAACCTCCTGAGCCGCACCGTCGCCATGGTCATCAAGTACTTCGGCGGCACGCTCCCGGTTGAGCGCGAGCACGATGCGCTCGACGATGAGCTCATCGCCATGGCGTCCTCTCTGCGCGAGACGTATGCCGGCTATATGGATAACTTCGGCACGCAGCAGGCGCTCATCGAGGTGTTCAAGGTCATCTCCCGCGCCAATAAGTATATCGACGAGACGGCGCCCTGGATCCTCGCCAAGGACGAGAGCAAGCGCGCGCGCCTGGCTACGGTGCTGTATAACCTGCTCGAGACGCTGCGCATCACTGTCACACTTCTGCTGCCCTTCATGCCCGACAGCTGTGTGAAGGCCTTCGCGCAGATCGGCGCCGCGCCGGAGCAGACCACGTGGGACAATGCCGCCGTCTGGGGCGTGCTGCCCGCGGACGTCACGGTCCACAAGGGCGAGACGCTCTTCCCGCGCATCGACATGACCAAAGAGCTCGCCGAGCTCGAGGCGCTCAAGGCGGCAAAAGAAGCGGCCGCCGCGCCGAAGTCTGCGCCCGTGCTGCCGGATGTGACCATCGACGAATTTGCCAAGTGCGACATGCGCGTGTGCAAGGTTCTCAAGTGCGAGCCGGTGAAAAAGTCCGATAAGCTTCTGTGCTTCACGCTCGACGACGGCAGCGGCACCGACCGGCAGATCCTCTCCGGCATCGCCAAGTACTACCGCCCCGAGGAGCTCGTCGGCAAGACCGTCGTCGCCATCCTGAACCTGCCGCCGCGCAAGATGATGGGCATGGCCTCCAACGGTATGCTCCTCTCGGCCGAGAAGGACGGCAAGCTCAACCTGCTCATGCTCGATGACAGCGTGCCCGCCGGCGCGCAGCTTTGCTGAGCGGCCGCACCTCTGCACGTTTCCGGGAAGGCCCGCTCGGCGAGCCTTCCCGTTTTTCCGGCGGCGCGCGGAACATTTTTCGTTTCCCGCCGTCAAGCCCTTCGTAATCTCCCGTAGTAAAGGAGGAATCGCCCCTTGAAGCTGTTTTCCGCGCCGCCGCGCCCCACGGGTGCCCAGCGGCCCGCTTCCGATACCGCACAGCAGCGTCCTACGCAGCAGCGTCCCACGCAGCAGCGTCCTGCCCAGCAGCGCCCTGCCCAGCAGCGTCCTGCCCAGCAGCGCCCTGCCCAGCAGCGCCCTGCCCAGCAGCGCCCTGCCCAGCAGCGTCCAGCTCAGCAGCGTCCTGCCCAGCAGCGTCCTGCTCAGCAGCGTCCCGCGCAGCGGAGCGCCAGCCAGTGGACGGAGGACGCCGCCCGGCCACGCCGCAGCGCGCCGGACGACCGCCGGCGTGTGCAGCAGCCTGCCCCGGCCCCGGCCGGCAAACACGGCCGCAAAGCGAAAAAGGCCAAAAAGCCGAAGAAGAAAAAGAGCCTCGGCCACCGGCTGCTGATCCTGTTTCTCGTGCTGGCCATCCTCGCCGGCCTGTACCTGACAGCGGTCTATTCCGATATTCCGTTCATCGCCAAGTGGCGCACGGCCTATATCCAGACGGCCATGAACACGCTCAGCCACCAGTGGCTGGCCACGGCGTTCATCCCGCGCAGCGTCATTGACAAGGTCGTCGCCGAAATGGAGGCGGCCAGGGAGGCGCAGATCGGTGTCAACAGCGAGTGGGACGAGGGAGAGGTCGAGTCCCGCAACCCCACGCTCACGGATACCAAGGGCATGAGCAAGGAAGAGATTACGTTTTATAACCTCTTCTGGGAGGTGGATGTGCCGAGCATGCAGGCGTATGTCAAGGAGCACCCCGATGCCCTCGCCGCCGGCTGGAGCCGCATCAATATCGACAAGTCCGCCCTCACGGACAACGGCACCAGCATCCGCACCATCCAGGGCGAGCAGGTGCTCGCGATCGACGCACAGAATGAGATCCTCATCGCGCGCGAAAAGGGCAGTACTTACCGCGGCGTGCTTGTCATCATGAAGGACCCGTCGCGCCTGAGTCTGCAGGCCGCGTCCACGCTCGGCAGCGTCGGTCAGGTCTGCGGCAAGATTGCCGAGGCCCACGGCGGCGTTATCGGCATGACCGGCTCGGGCTTCATCGACCCGGGCGGCACCGGCAACGGCGGAACCCTCGCGGGTTACGCCATGTGCAACGGCAAGGCCTACGGCGGCCACATGGGCTACGGCTACAAGCGCCTGGAGCTGCATGAGGACAACCGCATCTACATTCGCGACAGCGATTCCGAGGTCTCGCCCGGCACGACGGACGCGGTCGAGTTCTCGCCCGCCATGATCATCGACGGGGAGACGGTCGTCAATGCCCGCAGCGGCTTCTCGGATCTGCAGCCGCGCGCCTGCCTCGGCCAGTCGAAGTACGGCGAGATCATTGCCCTGCTCGTCGAGGGCCGGCTCACGACGTCGGTCGGCATCAGCGTGCCGGACTGCGCGGCCATTATGGCCAAGCATGACTGCATGCAGGCCATGAACCTCGACGGCGGCACCAGCGCCATGATCTGGTACAAGGGCAAGTACATCATGCGCAGCTCCAACCCCGCGCTCACCGCCGGGCGCACGCTGCCGAACGCCTTTGTCTACGCCGGAAAATAACACCACAGGCAACGTCCCTGACCGCCGGTCAGGGACGTTTGTGCGCAATGTGCAAAAGATTTTCCGAAAAACGGCTGCAGATTTGTGAAAATGGGGCTTGCAATCCGGCGCGGGAAGTGGTAGAGTAACACCATCGAGAAACCGATGACCGAGAGGAGTACCCATTTACGAAGCTTTCAGAGAGCAGCGGACGGTGGAAGCGCTGCAGCGGACGAATGGCGAATGGACTCGCGAGGGCAAACCGATTGCAGCAGCATGAGGGGCGACGGTGGCCGCGGCCGTTATCCGGCGGAGCGTATGATCGTACGTGCAAAGTGGGCGCATGAGCGCCAACATGGGTGGCACCACAGGAGTTACAGTCTTGTCCCATGAAACGGAAGGAACCGTTTCGTGGACGAGGCTTTTTTTATTGCGCAAATCACCGCAGGAGGGATGCATATGACACGGAGAACCAGACGATGGCGTGGCGGCCGGAGAATTTTTGCCGCGTCAGACCGTATCCGAACGTTTCAAAACCAACTACTTTCAATATAAGGAGAATATACTATGAATCAGACTTTCCAGAAGATCGTCGGCGGCGTGCTCGCCGTCACCGCGCTCATGGGCCTGTCCGCCTGCGGCAGCAAGACCGAGGACAACAAGGCCGAAGGCAAGACCTATAAGGTCGGCATCGTGCAGTTCGTGGACGATGCGTCTCTCAACCAGATCGAGGCGGCCATCGAGGCCGAGCTCAACGCGAAGGCCACGGAGCTGGGCGTGACCTTTGACTACACGCTCTACAACGGTCAGGGCGACGCCACGACGCTCAACCAGATCGGCGCCGAGCTCGTCGGCAAGGGTGTGGACCTCATCGTCCCGATCGCGACCCCGGCCGTGAAGATCATGCAGTCCGCCACTGAGGACACCGAGATCCCCATCGTTTTCTCCGCCGTGTCTGACCCTGTCGGCGCGGGCATCGTCGATTCGCTCGACGCGCCCGGCGGCCGCATCACCGGCACGAGCGACGCGCTCAACACCAAGGGCCTGCTCGACCTGATGCTCGCCCAGAACCCGGACACCAAGACCGTTGGCCTGCTCTACTCCAAGAGCGAGGATTCCTCCAAGCAGCCGATCGAGGACGCGAAGGCCTACCTCGAGGGCAAGGGCATCCGCTGCGTGGAAAAGACCGGCACCACCACCGATGAAGTCACCTCCGCCGTCGACGCGCTCATCGCCGAGAAGGTCGACGCCGTCTTCACCCCGACCGACAACACCATCATGACCGCCGAGCTCGCCATCTACGAGAAGTTCCTCAATGCCAAGATCCCGCAGTACTGCGGCGCGGACTCCTTCGCCCTCAACGGCGCGTTTGTCGGCTACGGCGTGGATTACACCAAGCTCGGCACCATCACGGCCGACATGGTCGTGCAGGTCCTGGTCGACGGTAAGGACCCCGCCACGCTGCCCGTGACCACGTTCGATAACGGCATCGCCATGATCAACACCGAAAGCTGCGCCGCCCTCGGCTATGACCTCACGGCTGTCAAGCAGGCGTTTGACGGCAAGTGCAGCTCCGTGCTCGAGACGACCACGCAGCAGAATTTTGACTGATATCTGACATCCCGAAGGAGGGAGCTCCATGCTGACCGTTTTGCAGACGGCGCTCGAGGTCGGCCTCATTTACGGCCTCGTCGCGCTGGCGCTGTTCATCAGCTTTTCCATCCTGAATATCGCCGACCTCTCCACGGACGGCTGCTTCACGCTCGGCTGTGCCGTCGGCGCCATGCTCACCATCGCCGGCCACCCGATCCTTGCGCTGTTCGCGGCCATGGCGGCGGGTATGCTCTCGGGCTACGTCACGGCCTTTTTGCAGACGCGCCTCGGCGTCGAGAGCATCCTCGCCGGCATCATCTCGAACACCGGCCTCTACACGATCAACCTCGCGGTCATGGGCTTTTCGTCCAACGTGTCCATCACCGGGGTCGATACGGTGTTCTCGCTCTTCAAGGGCCTCGTCGGCGGGCAGTGGAGCCGACTGATCCTGCTCGCGCTCATCGCGGCGGTCATCGTGATCGTGCTCATCCGCTTTTTCGGCACGTCACTCGGCCTGTCCATCCGCGCCACGGGTGACAGTCTCGATATGGTCAGCGCTTCCTCCATCAACCCCAAAGCCACCATCACGATCGGCCTGTGCCTGGCCAACGCCCTCACGGCGCTGTCCGGCTGCCTGATCGGGGAGTATAACAAGTTCTGTGACATCAACCTCGGCACCGGCATGGTCACGATCGCGCTGGCGAGTCTCATCATCGGCGAGGTCTTTGCCGGTCACCGCGGCGGCGTGGGCAAGCGCATCGTCTGCGTCGTGCTCGGCAGCATCGTCTACCGCTTTATCATTGCGCTGGCGCTGCGGCTGAACATCTCGGCCGAGTATTTCAAGCTCGTGTCTGCCGTCATCGTGGCCGTCGCCATCGCCGCGCCGAACATGAAGGGTTATGTCCGGCTGGCGAAGATCAAGTCCAATGCCCGCAGGCTGCGCGCCCTGTCCGGAAAGGGGGACGAGACCGATGCTTGAAGTTTCCCACATTTCCAAGACGTTCAACGCCGGCACCGTGAACGAGAAGCGCGCCATTTCCGACCTCTCGCTCCGGCTGGCCGACGGGGAGTTTGCCACCATCGTCGGCTCCAACGGCGCCGGCAAGAGCACGCTCTTCAATGCCATCGCCGGTGTGTTCTATGTCGATGCCGGCACCATCACGCTCGATGGGCGGGACATCACGTTCCTGCCGTCGTATCAGCGCAGCCGCCGCATCGGCCACCTGTTCCAGGACCCGCTCAAGGGCACCGCGCCGCACATGACCATCGAGGAGAACCTCGCCGTGGCCTACCTGCGCTCTTCGGACCGGCACGTGCTCTTCGGCCGCGTGACCCGTAAGGACCGCGACTTTTTCCGCGATGCGCTCGCCCAGCTCGACATGGGGCTGGAGGACCGCATGAACACGCCCGTCGGCCTGCTCTCCGGCGGCCAGCGTCAGGCGCTGACGCTGCTCATGGCCACCATGGTCACGCCCGAGCTGCTGCTGCTCGACGAGCACACGGCCGCGCTCGACCCCGTCACGGCCGACAAGGTGCTCGCGCTCACGCGCAGCGTCGTGTCCGAGCGCAGCATCTCCTGCCTCATGATCACGCACAATATGCACCAGGCGCTCGAGCTCGGCACGCGCACGCTCATGATGGATGCCGGCCGCATCGTGCTCGATGTCTCCGGCCCGGAGCGCGCGGACATGACCGTGCAGGGCCTGCTCGATGCCTTCGCCGCCAAGGCGGGCGCCACGTTTGATAACGATCGCGTCCTGCTGTCCACGGCCGAGGATCCGGAAAACTGAACCCCGGCAAAGAAAAATCAGCCGCCCGCAGGGCGGCTGATTTTTTGTGCCTGTAAACTTAATAGAACGTGGCCACCGGTTCCTCCGGCTTTTCGACCTCCTGCACGGCCACCTGCGGTATATGCAAATGCATAGAAAAGACGGAACGCAGGGTGCAGAATCATACACGTGATGAAGCCGTGACAGCCGCGTGACAAACCGCGAACGTGACACTTTAATTCGCTACCCAGCAAAGGTGAATCCGACAATTGTGCAAAACCTGTGGATTACGCGAACGCATACGCCGTCCCGAGCGGGACAGATTGCGCGCCGCTGTGGAAAACGTTCGCCGGAATCGGTCAAATCTCCCACGATATTCGATGATAGCACTGCCCGTCAAGGCCAAGACGAGCGGGAGCGGATGAGGGGGCGCTTCTCTGACGAGAAGCATACAGCCGAAAAGAGGGGACCCGTCCGTGCATAAATGCCCGTCCGCGCCCCCTTTTTCGCCTGTGTGCCGCCCGCAAGCGTGCAGCACGCCCCCTCATACCGCACCCGGCCTTGACAAGCGTGCTGCGGCGAAAATAAAAGGAGATTTGACCTATGATTTCAGCGAACATTCCGACTTCCACCCGCAAAGCAATCTACCGCCGCGACGGCTACCGCTGCGCACTCTGCGACAGCACGCAATATCTACAGATTCACCATATCATCCCGCGCGGAAAAGGTGGAAACAACGAGCCTGACAACCTCATCACGCTGTGCTCCAAATGTCATGGAGCCGCTCACGGATGCATCCCTGAGGGCTGGACAATGACCGCTGAGGACGTAGAACAAGCCTGCGTAGAATACGTCAGCGATATGTACGCCGGAGACTGGTACCCGCTAGAATAAGCGGGTCTCCATCTTATCATCAAAAAGGTCGCGGGGCGGGTCCCCCCCACAGGCTTGTCAAAGCTGGCCCCCCCGCCCCGCAGTTCCGCTCGCGCCGCTTTGTTTTTGTCTGGGGTTCAGCGGTGCGGCGCTCGCTCGGTCCTCCGGGCCGCCCCCGTCAGCGGGGCCGTCCCTGCGCGGGTGTCGGCCGTGCGCGGCCGCCGCCCTTGCGTCTCGTCGGGCCGCGCCTTGTTTTGGTGGGGGGCGTGGTGCGCGGGGCGGCTCGAGATTCCGCGCGCTGCGGCGCGCGGGCGGGGGAAAATAGCGCTCAGGCCAGACACTACCCCTAGCGGGGTTGTGTCGGCCTGAGCACTATATCTTGCGTTTAATAGAATGTGGCCACCGGTTCCTCCGGCTTTTCAACCTCCTGCACGGACTGCACCGTGAACACGGGGCCCTTGCGCCCGTAGGCGCGGTGGAACTTGTAGTCCAGCTGGGCCGTGATGATGGCCCACTCGTCGTTGCGGATCTCGTCCGCGCGATCCCACACGCAGATGATGCCCGCGAACTGAATGTCCTGCACGCAGCAGGTCATGATGTGCCGCCCGGCGATGAAGCAGCCCTTCGGCACGTTCTTGCGCACGAGGCAGCGGCACTTGACCTCGATGGTCTTGCCGTCGTATTTCTTTGGCTCCTCGGACATGTCGCGGTACCAGATGGCGAAGTCGCGGTCCTCGATCTCGACGACCGGGGCGTCGAGGTCGAACGGCAGCGGGTCCTCAATATCGTCGTACACGACCTTGCCGTCGGTGTATTCATACGCAATGTCGCACCGGCGGGAGATGGCGCGGATGATGCGGTGCATCTCCATGCGGTCCATGCTGTCGCTGTAGCGGTTGAGCACGACGAGCTCGGCACTCTTGAGCTTGTCCACCATGAGCTGGCGCATGTTCGCGTTGTAGCTCAAAAACGACGTCGCGTCGCAAAACAGGAACTCCTGCGCGACCGCCCAGCCCTCCGGCAGGTTGCCGTAGAGCGAGTCGAGCATCCACATGCCGTTGAACTCCACAAGCACGCGCTCGGGGCGGATCTCGTCCTGCAGCGCCTTCAGGTGTTCGACCGTGAGGTCGGACTCCTCGTCAATGTTGCGCACAAAGACGTTCCCGGCGCAGAACTTGTCCGGCTCATAGACCTCCTCGCCCTCTTCGCACAGCAGCAGCAGCGTGCGCTCGCCCTTGTGGAAGCGGCTGTCCTCGAGCGTCTCCTGGATGAATTTCGTCTTGCCGGCTTCCAGAAAGCCGGTGAACAGGTATACCGGCAGATCCAGTGCCTGCTGTTTTGTGTCAGCCAATGTGGAACAGCTCCTTCAGTGCATCCTCGGCCAGGTGCGACCCGATCACGCACACGCGGCCGGTGACCTGTGCGCTGCCGCGGCGGACGTCGGACTCGCCGGGCACGTAGTCAAAGTGGATCCAGCCGCCGTCGGTCGCGGGCACGATGCCCTTGGCGCGCAGCACGACGCCGTAGCGGCGCTCGTTGATGAGCGCGTCGAGCGCGGTGCGGATCTCGTCGTCGGTGTATTTGCGCGGCGTCTCGGTGCCCCAGCTCGTGAACACCTCGTCCGCATGGTGGTGATGGTGGTGATGGCCGCAGCAGTGGTCATGGCCGTGCTCGTCATGATCGTGGTCATCGTGGTCATGATCGTGGCCGCAGCAGTGATCGTGGTCATGCTCGTCGTGGTCATGATGATGCTCGTGCTCATGTTCGTGGTCATCGTCATCCTCATCGTCGTCATGGTGATGATGGCCGCAGCAGCATTCGTGCTCGTGCTCGTCATCGTCGTCGTGATGATGGTGATGGTGCTCGTGCTCGTCCTCGTCGTCCTCCTCGGCGGCCTCGGCCTTGAGGTGTTCGAGCTCGGCGGACAGCGTGTCGCGCCGCTCCATCGTCTCGAGGATCTGCTTGCCGTCGAGCTCCGTCCACGGCGTGGTCACGATCGTGGCGGTCGGGTTCTTCTCGCGCAGCAGCGCGACGGCGGTGTCGAGCTTCTCGGGGCGGATGCCCTCGGTGCGCGAGAGGATGATGGCGCTCGCGTTCTCGACCTGGTTGTTGAAAAACTCGCCGAAGTTCTTCATGTACATCTTGCACTTGTTCGCGTCCACGACGGTCGTGAAGCCGTTGAGCACCAGCTCGTCGGACTGTACGCCCTGCACGGCGCGGATGACGTCGCTCAGCTTGCCGACGCCCGAGGGCTCAATGAGGATGCGGTCGGGGTGGAACTGCTCGAGCACTTTCTGCAGCGCGTCGGCAAAGTCGCCCACGAGGCTGCAGCAGATGCAGCCGGAGTTCATCTCGTTGATCTGCACGCCGGAGTCCTTGAGGAAGCCGCCGTCGATGGCGATCTCACCGAACTCGTTTTCGATCAGCACGATCTTTTCGCCCGTGTAGGCCTCAGCGATCAGCTTTTTGATCAGCGTGGTCTTGCCGGCACCGAGAAAGCCGGAGAAAATATCAATTTTTGTCATAAAAGAAAGCACTTCCTGTCTGGGAGCACGCGCTCCCGAAATTTTGTCCATTATTATAGCACGAAATTGTGAACGAAACAAGTCCGCCGCGTCGATGGGATGTGGTTGCGTTTTTGCTGCCGCTGCGGTAAACTGGAGCCATGAGCTGGAATACATTTTGGAAAACTTTAAAGCGAAACTGGCGCGCAGCCGTCTATCTGCTCGTGCTCGCGGCGCTGGCGGTGCTGCTTGTGGTCGTGTGTGTCCGCCGCGGGCAGACTGCCGCGCAGCCGGAGCCCACGCCCCGCACGTCCGCCGCCGTCCAGAAGGACGCGGCGCAGACGCTGCTCGACGGCATGACCACGCGCGAGAAGATCTGCCAGCTGCTCATCGTGCACCCCGAGGTGCTCACGGACGGCGGCACCGTCACGGCCATGACGGACGAGCTTTCCGCTGCGCTGCGGGACTATCCCGTCGGCGGCTTTCTGCTCTCGGCGGGCAACATGACCTCCGGCGAGCAGCTTGCGGCGCTCACAGCTGCGCTCTCGTCTGCCAGTGCTACGGCCCCGCTCGTCACCGTGGACGAGGAGGGCGGCCGCGTCGCGCGCCTTATGAACACTGTCGGCACGACGAAGCTCAACAGCATGTACAGCTACCGCAGTCTCGGCACGCAGGGCGCGTATGACAACGCCCAGACCCTCGCGCACGACATCGCGGCCTACGGCTTCAACACGGACTTTGCGCCCGTGGCCGACGTCTGGACGAACAAGAAAAGCAACGCCATCGGCGACCGTGCCTACAGCGATGATTACGACGAGGCGGCCACGCTTGTCGCCGCCGCCGTGAGCGGCTTTCGCGACGCCGGGGTCATCTGCTGCTTGAAGCATTTCCCCGGTCACGGCAGCACGGCCACGGACTCGCACAATGGCGCCGCCACGGTCGACAAGACGCTCCCGCAGCTCCGGCAGGAGGACCTCAAGCCCTTCGCCTCTGGCATCGCCGCCGGGGCGGACATGGTCATGGTCGGCCACCTGACCGTGCCGACGATGGACGATGTGCCCGCGTCTCTCTCGCACAAGCTCGTCACGAACCTGCTGCGCTATGACCTCGGTTTCCGCGGCGTCATCGTCACGGACGGGCTGCAGATGCAGGCCCTCGCGCAGTATACCGACGGGGAGAAGGCCGTGCTCGCCCTCTCTGCCGGCAACGACATGCTGCTCGAGATCAGCGACGTGCCCGGCGCGGTCGCGGCCGTGGAGCAGGCGCTCGCGGACGGCACGCTCACGAAGGCGGCGCTCGACCAGAGTGTGCTGCGCGTGCTGCAGCTCAAACTCTCGCACGGCATTGTGCCGCTGCCGGAAATCGGCTGACACTCATGATATTTTAAGAAAGGTGTGCTATCTTTATACTGGGCGCGGTCGTCCGGCCCGCCCGCCATCCTCCCTTTTTTCTTCCCCCAACAGAGCAGCCGCTGTCGAAAGTGACAGCGGCTGCTCTGCGTTTGCTCAGGCTGGGGAAAAGATATAGAGCAGCGGGGGAGCTCGAGGGGGCAAGGCCCGCCTCGAATGGAATCTTGCGCGCCAGCGCAGCGGCTGCTCTGCATGTGCAGTGGAAAACACGCCGCTGCCGTCATTTCTGGTTGTAGACCGGCGCAAAACGTGGTATCCTAAGCTATCATGACCAGAGAGGCGACCACCATTGCAATTTGTTGACATTGAAAAGAAGGACGGCGGTGCGTTCCTGCACCGCTACGACCTGCATTATATCGACCGCACCGGCTGCCCGCGCACGTATGAGATGGTCAGCCGTGACCGGAACATTGACTCGCTCGAGCATCTGCAGCACCACCGCACGGACGCGGTCGTCATGGTGCTCACGGATGCCGCGCGCGAGCACATCGCGCTCATCCACGAGTTTCGCATGGAGCTCGGCCAGCGCATCTACGGTCTGCCCGGCGGCCTCATCGAGCCGGGGGAGACGCCCGAACAGGCGGCCCGCCGCGAGCTGCGCGAGGAGACCGGCCTGCGCCTGACGGCCATCACGCACGTCCTGCCGCCGGCGGCGTGCACGGTCGGCATCGGCGATGAGCGCACGGTCTGCGTTTTCGGCACAGCGGAGGGGACGTTCCGCCCGAGCACCGACCCCATGGAGGAGATCGAGTCGGCGTGGTACACGCGCGCGCAGGTGCGCGCCCTGCACGAGACGGACCTGTTCGGTTCCTGGGCGCTGGCCTACAGCTGGATGTTCGCAAACGGCTGCCTGCCGGGCGTCTGAAGGCACACATTCACGATTACGGAGCGATTATCATGTTTTATTCGGAAATTTATCAGCCGGGCGTTGCCGATTTTGACCGCGGCGGCAAGCTGGGCTATGAAGCGATCCTGCGCATTTTTGAAAACACGGCCAGCCGCCATTCCGACAGCTCGGGCGACGACATCATTGCGGAAAGCCGGCACGGCATCACCTGGGTGCTGACCGACTGGCGCGTCCAGATTGTGCGCCGGCCGGACAGCAAGGCGCCCCTGCGCGTCACGACCTGGGTGCGCGACAGTGTGCCCACCGGCCGCGTTTTCCGTGACTATACGCTTGCGGACGAGACCGGCACGGAGCTTGTCCGCGCCGAATCGCGGCTCGTTTTGTTTGACCTGCGCGCGCAGAAGATCATCCGTATCGACCAGCCGCGGTTCCGATCCTATCAGCCGGAGGCGCGCGGCGTGTTTGCGTCCGCTGCGCCGCGCCTGCGCGCGCCCGCTGCGTTCGACGGGGAGAAAACGCTGCCCCTGCGCCGCAGCGACATTGATTTCAACGGTCACGTACATAACACGAAGTATCTTGACTTCGCGCTTGAGGCGCTGCCGGACAGCGTGCCGCGCGACGCGTTTACCGGCATCCGTATGATCTATCCGAAGGCGGTCAAGGATGCAAATTCCGTCACGCTCAAATACACCCTGACGGACACCGGCCCCTTCGTGTGCGTCTACAGCGCGGACACGCTCTGCACGCTCATCCGCTTCGAGACATGAAGATACCCCCGCTGCGCTTTTCGCAGCGGGGGCATTTTTCAGCTTTCCGCGAACCGGTCGACATATGCGCGCATTTCCTGCCGCGAGTCGATGCCGTGCACGCCCGCGATGAACGCGCGCTTTTCTTCGTACGTGAGCGCTGAAAATTTCGTCAGCGCCTGCTGGTTGTGCACCAGCGCCATGCCCAGCCCGACCGGGATGGCCGGCTGCATGCCTGTTTCGTGCAAAGGTTCCACCTTCCTCTGTGTCCGGTTTCGGAGCGGGTGCTCCTTAACCATAGTATGGCACAGATGGGAAAATAGAATGCATCAGCCCAGATCGAGCACTTGCCGCGCGGCATAGCCCTCGCTGCGCAGAGCGCCGTCGAGCAGCTCATAGCGCGTGATGTCCAGCCGCACCGCGTGCAGCATCGCGGGCATCTGCTGCAGCTGCTGCAGCTGCACGCCGCGTGCTTCGATCACGCTGCGGTACTCGTCGCTCAGCGGGTCGATGTACACGGCCGTGCCTGTCATCTGCAGTCCGGCGAGCGAGTCCATGCCCGCGTAGCTGTCGTACACGGCGGCGGAGATCGCCCCGTTCCACCAGATGCCCTTGAACTTCAGCCCGCCCTCGGTGAGAACATAGAGCTTGCCGTCCACGCGCAGGTATTCCAGCGGGGTGCACCGCACCCATTTGCCGCAGCCGGTCGCGAGCGCGAGCGTGTTGTGTGCTTCCAGAAAGGCGTCGATGCGCGCCTTGAGCGCGTCCGTCGGCATCGGCGCCTCCGGCGGGCAGAAGGCTTTCGCGATCAGCTCGGCCGCGGCGACGGTCTCGTCCTCGCCCTTGGGGCGGAAGGTCACGCGCTTTTGCAGCCCGGCTGTCACGACCGGGCCGTCCTCGCCCGCGGCGACGGTGATGACGTTTGCATACCCGCTCCAGTCGCGCGGGGCGCGCTCTGCGGGGAAGAGCTTGCAGTTGCCGATGACCGTACCGAGGATGTAGGCCGTGCGGCGCGCGTCGGCGTCATAGATGATGGCAGTGATGTTCATGGGTTCGTTGCCTCCGGAAGAATCAGAATATGAGATAATGTGAGTATAACACGCAAAGAATGGATTGTAAAATCGAAAGCCGGATGTTACAATGAGAAAAATCCAAAACAGAAACGAGGTTTTGCCATGCTCTGCCCGAAATGCGGCGCGCAGCTGTCCGACAGCGCCGTGATCTGCCGCGCCTGCGGCGCCATGCTGCCCGAGCAGCCAGCCGCTCCGAAGACGCCGTATCCCCCGACGTCCCAACCGGCCGAAAACACCGCGTCCGCCCAGCCCAACGCCCCGCGCACCTGTGCCCGGTGCGGTGCCCCGCTCGAGGACGGCGTGCGCTTTTGCACCAACTGCGGCGCGCCCGTGCCGGAACGGCCCGCTTCCTCTGACACGGCGCAGTCCGTTCCGCCGCAGCAGGACACGGCGAACGCGTCCTACACCGGCGCGGCGGCCCCGTTCTGCCCGGGCGTCTGCCCACGCTGCGGCAGCCGGTTCGCACCAGGTGCGCGTTTTTGCACCGTCTGCGGCATGCCCGCGCCCGAAGCGCCGCAGGGCCAGACCGACTGGTATGCGTCCGCACCCGGCGGCACGGTCTCCTCGCCGGAGATCGGCCCGAAGCACAAGCCGAAGAAGCTGCTCATCGGTCTGCTGTGCGGCTTTGCCGCACTGGTCGTGATCGTGGCGGTCTTGGCCGGCATTTTCGCCGCCCGTCAGGCGGGCGAGCCCAGCACGGCCGGCGGTACGGAGGTGGACCGTCTGCTCGAGAACTACTTCACATACTTTGAAAATGCCGATGCCGATGCCATGCTCGATCTCTTCCTGCCGGAGGTCATCTCGTACATGCAGGACGATGATACCGTCATCAGCCGCGAGGACGCCCTCATCCAGCTCGACGACTGGTATTATGATTACGGCAAGGCCATCGACGACTATTACGTCTATGATGACGACAGTCTCGACGCCAGCGACGTGCGCGAGATCCAGCGCGAGCTCGGTGTGCGCATTGACGACAATGTCATCATCGCCTGCGACGTGACGTATCAGAACGGTCAGGACAACGACTTTTATTTTGAGTTCGTCCAGGTCGATGGGCAGTGGTATCTGCTCTTTGTCGTGGAGTAACCGCCATTTTTGGAAACGCCCCCGGCAGCTTCGGCTGCCGGGGGCGTTTTTCTTATGCCTGCACCTGCACGCGGCTGCCGCCGCTGCGGTCTTTCGTCACGATGATCTGCCGGTCGATGCGGTCCTTGAGCTCTGCCACGTGGGAGATGATGCCCACGATGCGATTGCCGCCCGACACGCCCACGAGCGCGGCGAGCGCCTGCTGCAGTGCCTCACTGTCGAGCGAGCCGAAGCCCTCGTCGACGAACATCGCCTCGAGCTGCACACCGCCTGCGGTTGCCTGTACCTCGTCGGACAGGCCCAGCGCCAGCGACAGGGAGGCGGCAAACGTTTCGCCGCCGGAGAGCGTCTTGACGCTGCGTGCCGTGCCGTTGTAGTGATCGATGACCTCAAGCTCCAGCCCGGTCTGGCTGCGGTTGTCGCCCGCACGGGCGCAGCGGCGCAGCTCGTACTGCCCGCCGGACATGATGAGCAGGCGCGTGTTTGCACGGCCGAGGATGCGGTCAAAGTACGCGGTCTGGATGTAGGTCTCGAGCATGATCTTTTCCTTGCCGGGCACGGCGCCGTTGGCCGTCGCGGCCAGCGTGTGCACCCATTGCCAGCGCGCGCGCACGGCGGTGTGCTGCTGCCGCTGCGTGTCGATGGCGGTGCGGGCCGCGCGGTTTTGCTCCAGCTGCGCGGCGCAGGTGCTGATCTGCTTTTGCAGCTGCTCTGCGCGCACGGTCAGATCGTCCCGCCGGGCGCGCAGGGCGGTGATGTCTGCCGGGGGTGCTGTTTGCAGCTGGGCGCGCAGTGCGTCGCGTTTTCCGGCCAGCCCGGCGAACGCGGACTGTGCCGCGTTGCTGCGGGTACGCGCCGTGTCCAGTGCCTGCTGCAGCGCGTCGCATTGGGCGCGCGTCTCGTCGAGCGCGCGCTGTGCCGCAGCGCGGTTTTCATGCGGCAGCTCCTGCGCGCGGCGAAGGACATCCGCGTCCAGCTCTGCACACCGCGCCTCGAGCGCGGAGATCTCCTGCGCGCGATCCTGCATGTCCGTCTGCTGCTGCCGGAGGGCCGTCTCCTGTGCCGGAAGACCGGCTTCCAGCGCCTGCAGCGCCGTGAGCGCCTGCTGCTGCGCCGTGTGCTCTGCTGCGAGCACCTCGGCGTCGCGCACGGCCGCCGCGCGCAGAGCGGGGAGGATATCTGCCAGCGTGTCCGGGTCGAGCGGCGGCGTCAGTGCCCGGCAAGCCTGCGCGATCGCCTCGCGCACGGCCTCCAGCTGCCCGCGCAGTCCTGCCGCCTGTGCGCTGTGCTCCGCGGCCGCTTTCTGCGCCCGGTCGCTGTCCGCCAGCGCGCGCTTGAGCGCGGCGGCGTCCGGTGTCTGCTCCGGCGCGGCGGCGGGGCAGGGGTGTTCTGTTGCGCCGCAGACCGGGCAGGGCTGACCGGGCACGAGCGTGCGCGCGAGGATGCCCGCCTGTGCGTCGAGGTAGGCGCGGTTTTGCGCGCTGTAGTGCGCCAGCGCTGCCTGCGCGGTCTCGGCCGCCTTCCGGTATTCCGTCTGCGCGGTGTCAAGCGCCGTCTCCAGCTTGGTGCACTGCTTTTGCTGCTCTTCCAGCGCCGCCAGCTGCGTGCAGCGCTGCGCGGCCGCTTCCTGCGCGTGCCCGGTCTGCGCGGCGGCCACAGCCGGCTTCGGCTGTTCGCGCAGTTTCCCGCGCGCAGTTTCCAGCGCCTGTGCGGCTGCGTCCGTCCGGGTGCGTACAGCGTTGAGGTCGCTTCGCTTTTGCACCGCCCGTTTGCGTTCCGCTTCCGCCTGCGCGCGCAGCGCGTCGAGCTGTTCATACCGCCGCAGCGCATCTTCCAGCCGCGTGATGTCCTGCCGCCGGCTCTGGATCTCCGGCTGTGAGGCCATGGCGGCGTCCAGCGCCGCCTGTGCGGTTTTTGCTTCTGTCTGTGCCTCCGCCCATGCGGCATCCGCCTCGGCGAGTTTTACGCGCGCAGCTTCGAGCGCCTCTGCTTTTCCGAGGTCGGAGAGCACCTGCTCGCGCCGCGTCTCCGTCTGCGCGCGCTCTGTCTGCGCCTGCGTCAGCGCGGCCTCGTCCGAGCGCAGCAGCGTGTCCAGCGCCGCGAGCAGCGCGTCGGTGTCCAGTGCGTCCGGCAGTGTCTCCGGGGCGGCGCCGCGGATGCACCCGGCCGCCTGGCGCAGCCCGGCCTCCAGCTCGCCGCACTGCCGGTCGAGCGCGGCCGCCTCTTCCTTGAGCCGGTTTTGCAGCGCCTGATACCGCTCCGTGTGGAAGATCTGGCGGAAGATGGCCTTGCGCTCGTCCGTCTGGGCGAGCAGCAGCTTTCGGAATTCTCCCTGCGCGATCATCACGATGCGCGCAAACTGCTCCCGGTCCACGCCGATGATGTCCGTCACGGCGGCGGTCACGTCGCGCGCTTTGGTGATGACGCGGCCGTCCGGCATTGTCAGCTCGGCGTCCGCCTTCTGCACGGTCGTGCCCGTGCCGCGTGTTTTTGGGCGCGTGTATTCGGGGTTGCGGCGCACGGTATAGGTCCTGCCGCCGTTTGTGAAGGTGAGCTCGACGAATGTCGGCGTCTCGGCCGCTGCGTATTTGCTGCGCAGCATGGAGCTCTCGCGGCTCTCGCCGCTCGCCTCGCCGTAGAGCGCGTAGGTGATCGCGTCAAAGATCGTCGTCTTGCCGGCGCCCGTGTCGCCGGTGATGAGGTAGAGCCCGGTCGTGCCGAGCGCAGAAAAGTCCACGGTCGTCTGCCCGGCGTAGGGGCCGAAGGCGGACATGGTCAGATTCAGTGGTCTCATGGCTGCGCCTCCCGGATTTCCTCCATGAGCTGTGCCGCGAACGCGCGCTGCTCATCGCTCATGGGCTGGTTGTTTTGCTGTAAGTAGAGCGCCTCGAACAGTTCCAGCGGCGTGCGCTGCTCCATGGCGGCGGGGACCGCCACCGTCCCGGCGGCACGGGTGCGCGCGTTGTCGTAGTCGAGCGTCATCAGGTACGGATAGATCGCCCGCAGCCGGCCCACGGCGTCGTACACGTCCTGCTCGTCCGTGAGGATCAGGTGCAGGTAGTCGCTGCGGTAGGTCGTGTGCTCGTAAAAGCTCCGCGCGGTCAGTTCGTCGTAGCTGCCGCGTACCTCGCGCAGGTCGCGCAGCGGCGTCAGCGGCACGGTGCGCACATCGACCGCGCCCTTTTCGTCCAGCGTCACGATGGTGGAGGATTTGCGCTGGCTCGCCTCGGAAAACGAGTACTTGAGCGGTGACCCGGCGTAGCGGATCGTCGGGCGGTCGATCTGCTGCGCGCCGTGCAGGTGGCCGAGCGCCACGTAGTCAAACGGCGCGAAGACGCGGCTGTCCACATTGTCCGTCCCGCCGACGGACAGCTCCTCCGAGCCGCTGCGCGCCCCGCCGGTCACGAACTGGTGCGTCACGAGCACGTTGCGCGTACTTTTGTCGATGTCCATGTGCGCGATCGCTTCGGCCACGGCGTCGGTATAGCTCTCGATCTGCGCGTCCGGGAACCAGCGGCGCACGTGCGCGGGCTTCAAAAACGGCAGCAGCCATACGGACACGGGGCCGAATTCGTCGCACAGCACGACGGGCGCGACCGCGCCGCCGTAGACCGGCGCGATATGGACGCCGCAGCTGTCCATGACCCGTCCGCCAAAGGCGAGCCGTTCCGGTGAGTCGTGGTTGCCGCTGATGAGCAAAACGGGCACGCCGCGCGCACACAGCCCGGTCAGAAACCCATCGAGCAGCTCGACAGCCTCGGTCGGCGGCACGGGCTTGTCGTACACGTCGCCCGCGATCAGCACGCCGTCCGGCCGTTCGTCGTCCAGGATCGTGAGAATTTGCCGCAGAATATATGCCTGATCTTCCAGCATCGAAAAGCCGTTGACCCGCTTGCCGAGATGCAGGTCGGCGAGGTGAAGAAATTTCATATCGGTCCGCTCCTTCCCGCGGCCGTGCCGCGGTGTGGTGCTTCCATTATAATCCGAATCGCACCCCGGCACAACGGCGATTTTCGCGCAAACCTAACAAAACCGGGAGCCTATAAAAGCCCCCGGCCCCGCACAGGAAAAGCCTCGCAGAGTTTGCGCCCGCAGGCGGCAAATCGGATCTCAATCATTTTCTCCGGCGACATGTGCGGCGGAGAAAATACCGCTCGGCCCGCAAACGTGCGCGCATGGCGCGTGCGCTGCAGCGGGCCGCGATTTTTTCAAACGAGAGCCCAACGAAGTGGGTCTCGTTTGAGGCACACGCAAAAACCGGGAGCCGTTACGGCTCCCGGTTCCTGCTCTTGTGCGCGAGATATGCCACCAGCTCCTCCGGCGTGAGCGCGCCGAGGGCTTCCGTATGCTCCGCCGCCCTGCGCACGGCGGCGTGCACATCACTGACGGGCACGCCATGCGTCCGGGCGACGGTCTCGAGTGCGCGGCGCGCCAGTTCCTCCGTGGTCGGTCGGGTCACTTGTTTCTTCCTTTCCTGCGTCCTGCGGCTAGTATGTCCCGGCGGCTGCTGCCTATCCGCTCACTAGCCGAGCGCGCGCGCCAGCGCCGCGAACGCCGTGCACAGCGCCATGCCCATCGCCGTCGGCAGCAGCGCCGCCAGCAGCGTCCATTTTGCACTGCCGGTCTCGCGCCGGATGGTCCAGAGCGTCGTCGAGCACGGCCAGTGCAGCAGGAAAAACAGCACGGCGCTCACGGCGGTCGTCCACGTCCAGCCGTTGGCGGTCAGCAGTGCGTGCATCTGCGCTAGCCCGAGCGAATCGCCCAGACTGCCCTGCGCCAGATACCCCATTACGGCGATCGGCAGCACGATCTCGTTGGCCGGGAACCCGAGTACGAACGCCAGCAGCAGCACACCGTCCATGCCCATTGCCCGCCCGAGCGGGTCGAGCGCATTCGCGCACCATGCCAGCAGGCTCGCACCGCCGATGTGCACGTTTGCCAGCGTCCATAGGATCATCCCGGCCGGTGCGGCCACGGCGGCTGCGCGCCCGAGCACGAACAGCGTCCGGTCGAGCACGGAGCGCACGATTACCTGCCCGACCTGCGGCGCGCGGTACGGCGGCAGCTCCAGCGCAAAGGCCGACGGCCTGCCGCGCAGCACGGTCACGCTCAGCAGCCGCGTTGCGCCGAACGTCAGCCCTACGCTCAGCACGAGTGCCGCCGTGAGCAGCAGCGCGCTGACGAGCGAGCTGCCGCTGGCTGCGGCGAAAAACATGGTCATGAGCGCGATGAGCGCCGGGAACCGCCCATTGCACGGCATGAGGCTGTTGGTCAGCACGGCGAGCAGCCGCTCGCGCTCGGAGTCGATGATGCGGCAGCCGACCACGCCCGCCGCGTTGCAGCCGAGGCCCATGCACATCGTCAGCGCCTGCTTGCCGCACGCGCGGCAGGCGTGAAACGGCCGGTCGAGGTTATACGCTACGCGCGGCAGATAGCCCGCGTCCTCGAGCAGCGTGAACAGCGGGAAAAAGATGGCCATCGGCGGCAGCATCACGGCCACGACCCACGCCAGCGTCCGGAACATGCCGTCCACCAGCAGCCCGTGCAGCCAGAGCGGCGCGCGCAGCACCGTGAGCAGCGCCGAAAACTGTGCCTGCACCCAGCCGAGCCCGCGCGCCAGCCACTCCGACGGGGCGTTCGCGCCCGCGATCGTCAGCCACAGCACGCCTGCCAGCCCCAGCAGCATGACGGGATAGCCGGTCGTCCGGCTCGTGAGCAGGCGGTCGAGCCGCCGGTCGCGTGCGGCGTATTCGGCCGTGCCATAAGTGACGCACGCACGGCAGATGGCCTCTGCCCGGTGTACATCGTCCGCGGGGTCTGCCGGCGGCGCCGCGTCCGGCAGCGGCTGCGGCGCCGCCGCGACGGTGTCGAGCGCGTCAAGCAAGGCGGAGAGCGTTTTCTTTTTCCGCGCCGTCACGCCCACGACCGGCACGCCGAGCTGCGCCTGCAGCTCCGGCAGGTCGACCGTGATACGCTTGCGCCGCGCCTCGTCGAGCAGGTTCACGCACACGATCAGGTTCGGCGTCACGCTGCGCACCTGCAGCGCGAGCACGAGCGTGCGCTCCAGGCACGTCGCGTCGCACACGACGACCACGGCGTCGGCCTCGCCGCTGCGCACAAAGTCGCACGCGACGGCCTCCTCCGCCGAGTGCGGGCACAGGGAGTATGTGCCCGGAATGTCCACGAATAAATAATTTTCCCGTGCCGAGCGGCACCGGCCGCACGCGCAGCCGACGGTCTTGCCAGCCCAGTTGCCGGTGTGCTGGTGCATCCCGGTCAGGGCGTTGAAGACGGTGCTCTTGCCGACATTCGGGTTGCCTGCCAGCGCCACGACGCGCTCGCCCGCCCGGCGTGTGCCGCCGAATGCGGCCGCGTGCGCGCCGACAGAGCGGTGCGTCAGTCCCATGCGCGCACCCCCTTTACGGCACGGCTACGCGGATGCCGCGGCAGTCGCACCGCCGCAGCGCGATCACGGTGCCGCGGATGAGATAGGCGCTCGGGTCGCCCATGGGGCTGCGGCCGAGGCAGACGACGCGCGTGTTTTCGATCAGGCCGAGATCGCGCAGCCGCCGCTGCATCCCGTCGGGCGCACACACGCTGCGCACGGTCGCGCTCTGGCCGGGCTGCAGCTCGCTGAGCGTTTGGATCTGTGTCATGGTTGCTTCCCCTTCCTCCGGAGGCGGGTGCCTCCCGTACCCATGGTATTCAGCAGGGTGCGCGCGGGTGCGGGCGGTCAGTCTGCGCCTGTGAGAATGATCTCTTCAGCCAGCTGCTGCGCGTTTTTGAGGATGTGTTCGGCCATTTCGGGCGCGGCTAGTGCATCTGTGATCGAGTTGAACAAAACAATATATGCCTTTTTATATAGTTTGTTCATATCCACAATGTTCCTCTCCTTCCGTTTTTTATTGATTATAACGCAAAACGCAACGCAAATGCAATGCATAAAACGGGTGCAAAACGCCGTACAATCATGAAAAAACGAAGAAAGGAGCGGCATCATGGCAGCATTTCAGATACCGCGCACACCGCACACGACGAACAAGACCATCCGCTTTCCGGATGATGTCATCGCGGACGTGGAGGCGGCCATCGCGGGCCAGGACTGCACGTTTTCTGCATTCGTGATCGCGGCGGTGCGCAGCGCGCTCGCGCAGCTGGCGGAGTCCCCGGAGACGTGAACGCGCCTTGCGCGCGGGCGCTTGGTGTAGTATAATGCAGGAAAATACCTGTATCAGGAGTGACCGACATGGCAGACAAACCGAAAACGAATGTGGATAAGTTTTTTGAACTCTATGACGCGGACCCTGCCCTGCAGGCGCGCGTGCAGCAGGCGATGGACTGCTATCCCGGCAGTCTCGAGATCCGGGACGTGATGACCGAGCACGTGCTCCTGCCGGTGGCGGAGGAACTGGGTCTGCCGTTCACGCTCAAGGAGCTGCGCAATTATGAGCTGCTCAAGTGGGGCCGCCAACACCAGGACCGCGAGCTGACGGACGACGAGATGGCGGCCGATGATGAGACGACCTACTGGCTGCTCGACCGCGGCTGGTCGAACGACGAGGCTGCCTTCTGCGGCGACAAGCATTGAGGTATGCAAAAAAGGCGCGCACCGGCTGGTGCGCGCCTTTGCCATATCCAAATCTTCTTTACAGTCGGCTTCGAATGTCCTCCACATCGCACTTCACGCTCTGGATGAACAGCGCGGCGTCGAGGCTGTAGGCCATGGCATCGAAGCCTTTGCGGAAGCCATCGACCACGCCGTCGGCCGTGCCGGTGAAGAACATGCAGTACTTTCCGGCCGCACGACAGGCGGCGACGATGCGCGTGATAGCTGCCTGAAACTCCGGCGCGTCGAACTGCCCTGGCATGCCCATCGAGATCGACAGGTCGAACGGACCGACAAAGATGCCGTCCACGCCGTCCACGGCGCAGATGTCCTCAATGATGGCGAGCGCCTCGGCGGTCTCGCACTGCGGGAAGAGCAGGGTCTCGCCGTTGAAGTGGCGCATGGTCTCCGGCACGGAGCCGAGCCCGTCAAAGCCCCAGCCGTCCTTGCGCGACGGGCAGAAGCCCCGCTGGCCGATGGGGTAATATTTCGCGTAGTCCACGAGTGCGTGCACCTGCTCGAGCGTCTTGACGTTCGGCACGATCAGGCCCTGCACGCCGACGTCGAGCAGCTTGAGCACGGCGGGGCGGCTGATCTCGCGCACGCGCGCGATCGGGCAGATGCCGCTCAGCTCGGCGGCACGCACGAGCGCGGCGGTGGTCTCGGCCTCGATGGGGGAGTGCTCGTTGTCGATGATGGCAAAGTCGAGCCCCGTGCGGCCGAGGCACTCCATGAGGCTCACGCTGGCGGTGTCAAAAAAGGTGCCGATGGGCTGCGCACCGGCGGCGAGTTTCTGTTTGAGTGTGTTTTCCATGCGGATTCCTCCTTATCTTGTCTCGATGCCCCGATTATACGTGCATTTTGGCGGGATGGCAAGCACCGCTTCGCGCACATCTGCCTCCGCTTCCGCATAGAGAATGGCGGGCCAGGAGGTGAGTGCATGGAACTCGGCATTGCGTCCGTGGCGGCGATCACGGCCGTCGCGTACCTGCTGGGCATGGCCGTCAAGGCGCCCGGCGTGGCGGACAAATGGATCCCCATCATTATCATCATCTGCGGCGCGGCCGGGCTGGTGCTCGGTGTCGTCGTGTGGGCGGTCGGGGTCAAGGATTTTCCCGCGCATGACTGGTTAAATGCTGCGGTGGTCGGCATCGCGTCCGGCTGGGCGGCAACGGGCCTTAACCAGAGCGTGAAGCAGCTGACAAAACAGAAGTAGCTGTGCCAACACGCCGGGGGTTGCGCGCGTCGGCGTGTTGCTGCATGTGCGGATGTGTGTTATGATAGGGCCATCGAATGGATTTGGAGAGGTGACAAATGCGCGTGGAAGAATACGATCTCTGCTTTTCGCCGCCGCTGCCGCCTACGGTCTGGGGCGAGCTCAGTCTTTGCTTTGATGTGGATTTCCCAATCGACGCGGTTTCTTCCATCCTTGGCGTGCAGCCGACAGAGGCCAAACGGCAGCGGGCGTGCCGTTGGAATGCATATGCGGGCACGCAGAATCCGGGATACTGGACGATCACGTTTGACAAGACCGATACTTTTGATGGTGACGTCGTCCAACGGACGATGCATCTTTTATCGCGGAACACGAGCGGGCACTGCGTCAGGTCCTGGAGCAGTTTCAGCCGTGTACGGCGCTCTTGACGATTTATGCTGTGGTGCATCAGGACGGAGAATATCCGTCCATTCGGCTAAACCCGTATTTTCTGCAGGATGCCTGCCGGCTCAGCGCGAGCGTGGATATCATTGTAGATAATGATTATGTGCGCGCAGAGCCGGACAATGGCGATTAGCAGCCAGAAAAAATCTCCCCGCCAAAAGGCGGGGAGATTTTTTGGTGCTCCAGCGGGGATTTCCCCTAACGGGGATAAACTTCGACTCCCCGGGCGCGACCAGAAAAAAATCTCCCCGCCAAAAAGGCGAGGAGATTTTTTTGGTGCTCCAGCGGGGATTCGAACCCCGGACACCCTGCTTAAAAGGCAGGTGCTCTGCCTACTGAGCTACTGGGGCATATCGGTGTGAAAAGTTATCCGCTATCCAAAACATCAGACGCACCCAACAAATACTCAGACGCGAATCCAGCGGAGCGATTCGCGGCTGACGTGGCTGGGATGGCGGGATTCGAACCCACGATATCAGAGTCAAAGTCTGGTGTGTTACCATTACACTACATCCCAATATCGGGGCAAAATCAACGGGGATCGGGATCACTCCCAATCCCCGATTTCGTGGGGTGGGTAAAGGGGTTCGAACCCTCGACACCCGGAACCACAATCCGGTGCTCTCCCAGCTGAGCTATACCCACCATAGATCTGAAATGGTACGCCAAGAGGGATTCGAACCCCCGGCCTACTGCTTAGAAGGCAGTTGCTCTATCCAACTGAGCTATTGGCGCGCATGCAATATTTGGCTGCCCGCCCAGAAGGTATGGAGCGGGTGATGGGAATCGAACCCACGTATCCAGCTTGGAAGGCTGGTGTTCTACCATTGAACTACACCCGCAGAGGTCGTCCCACATTCAGCTTTACGAATATACCATCCCTGCGCGGTGTTTGTCAAGCAAAACCTGTTCAAAATGCGAAAAAATCGCAAACCGGGGGACGGCGCAGGCCGTCCCCGCGGATGTTTCAGCGGTGAAAGAGCTTTTTGGTCTGGAAGCGCGGCTCGAATGTGATGTTCACCTCGAGCTTTTTGAACACGTTTTCGTCCACATGCGAGAGGATGACGGACGAGTGCGCCTCGCAGTGCGCGAGCTTTTCGAGCTGCTGCATGGCAATCTCGGCGGTCGGGTCGTTCACGGCACAGATGCTCAGCGCGACGAGCACCTCGTCGGTGTGCAGGCGCGGGTTGTGATTGCCCAGATGCTCCACCTTCAGGTGCTGGATCGGCTCGATGATCTCGGGCGAGATGAGCGTGACGTCCTTCGGGATGCCGCCGAGGTACTTGAGCGCGTTGAGCAGGCAGGCCGAGCTCGCGCCGAGCAGGGAAGAGGTCTTGCCGGTGATGATCGTGCCGTCGGGCACCTCGATGGCGACGGCGGGGGCGCCGGTCTCCTCGGCACGCCGGAGCGCCGCGCCCACGACCGGGCGGTCGGCCGCCGTCAGGCCGAGCTGGTTGAGCAGCAGCTCCTGCCGCTGCGTCTCGACCGGGGCGCACAGACCACGCAGCTGCGCGCAGGCGGTGGCGTAGTAGCGGCGCAGAATTTCCTGTTTGGCGGCGGCGCAGCAGACATCGTCGTCGCTGATGCAGTAGCCCGCCATGTTCACGCCCATGTCCGTGGGGCTTTTGTACGGCGAGCTGCCGTAGATGCGCTGGAACATGGCGTTGAGCACGGGGAAGATCTCCACGTCGCGGTTATAGTTGACGGTCGTCACGCCGTAGGCCTCGAGGTGGAAGGGGTCGATCATGTTCACATCGTCGAGGTCGACGGTCGCTGCCTCATAGGCGAGGTTCACGGGGTGGCGCAGCGGCAGGTTCCAGATCGGGAACGTCTCAAACTTGGCGTAGCCCGCACACACGCCGCGCTTGTGCTCGTGGTAGAGCTGGCTCAGGCATGTGGCCATCTTGCCGCTGCCGGGGCCGGGCGCGGTCACGACGATGAGGCTGCGCGCCGTCTCGATATAGTCGTTGCGGCCGAAGCCGTCGTCACTGACGATGCGCGCCACGTCGGACGGGTAGTCCGGAATGATGTAGTGCCGGTACACGCGGATGCCGAGCGCCTCGAGCCGGCGCTGGAACTTCTCGGCCGCGGGCTGGCCGCGGTGGTGCGTGATGACGACGCTGCCGACGTACAGCCCGCAGCCCTGGAACGCGTCGATCAGGCGCAGGGTGTCGTCGTCATAGGTGATGCCGAGGTCGCCGCGGCGCTTGTTGCGCTCGATATCGTCGGCCGAGATGGCGATGATGATCTCCGCCTCGTCGCGCATCTCCATGAGCATGCGCACCTTGCTGTCGGGGGCAAAGCCCGGCAGCACGCGCGACGCGTGGTAGTCGTCAAAGAGCTTGCCGCCGAACTCCAGATACAGCTTGCCGCCGAACTGACTGATGCGCTCGCGGATCTTTTCCGACTGCATCTGGAGGTATTTATTGTTGTCAAAGCCGATCGCCTGCATAGATCTTTCTCTCCTCTGTCTCAAGCTATCAAACAAACATATATTCTACAGCATTCGGCGCATTCCGGCAATGGGAAAATGCCCGATCCGGTAAAAATTTATCGCGGGGCCGATTCACTCTTTTTTTATTCATAAATGTATGGTATAATCCTAAATTACACTGGACAAGGAGTGTCAACAAATGGGTTTTCTCAAAAAAATATTTGGTTCTCACAGCGACCATGAGCTCAAGCGTCTCTATCCGATCGCTGATAAAATCGAAGCCATGTCGGACGAGTACGCCGCGCTCACGGACGAGCAGCTGCGCGCCAAGACCGACGAGTTCAAGCAGCGCTACGCCGACGGCGAGTCGCTCGACGACCTGCTGCCGGAGGCGTTTGCCACGGCGCGCGAGGCCGCGTGGCGCGTGCTGGGCATGAAGCCGTTTCGCGTGCAGCTCATCGGCGGCATCGTGCTGCATCAGGGCCGCATCGCCGAGATGAAGACCGGCGAAGGCAAGACCCTCGTCGCCGTCCTGCCGGCGTACCTCAACGCGCTCACCGGCGAGGGCGTGCACATCGTCACCGTCAACGATTACCTCGCCCGCCGCGACAGCGAGTGGATGGGCAAGGTCTACCGCTTCCTCGGCCTGAGCGTCGGCCTGATCGTGCACGACATGTCGAGCGCTGAGCGCCAGCAGGCCTACGCGGCCGACATCACCTACGGCACGAACAACGAAATGGGCTTTGACTACCTGCGTGACAACATGGCCATCTATAAGTCCCAGATGGTGCAGCGCGGCCACGCCTTCGCCATCGTCGACGAGGTGGACTCCATCCTCATCGATGAGGCACGCACCCCGCTCATCATCTCCGGCCAGGGCGACGAGAGCACCGACCTCTACCGCCAGGCGGAGGACTTTGCCGCCCGCCTGAAGTGCAAGTCCTACGCCTCTATCGACGATAAGGAAGAGGAGGACGAGGACCTCGACGCCGACTACGTTGTCGACGAAAAGGCCCGCACCGCGACGCTCACCGCCCGCGGCATCGCCAAGGCGGAGACGGCCTTCGGCCTCGAAAACCTCGCGGATATTGAAAATGCCACGCTCGTGCACCACATCGATCAGGCCATCCGCGCCCACGGCATCATGAAGCGCGACATTGACTACGTCGTCAAAGACGGCGAGGTCATCATCGTCGATGAGTTTACCGGCCGCCTCATGCTCGGCCGCCGCTACAGCGACGGTCTGCACCAGGCCATCGAGGCCAAGGAGCACGTGCGCGTGCAGAGCGAGAACAAGACCCTCGCGACCATCACGTTCCAGAACTATTTCCGTCTCTACGGCAAGCTCTCCGGCATGACCGGCACGGCCATGACCGAGGAAGAGGAATTCGCGGCCATTTATAACCTCGACATCATCGAGATCCCGACGAACAAGCCCGTTATCCGCATCGACAACCCCGACGTCGTGTATAAAAACGAGGCAGGCAAGCTGCGCGCCATCATCGAGCAGATCCGCGTCTGCCACGAGAAGGGTCAGCCGGTGCTGGTCGGTACGGTGTCGATCGAAAAGAGCGAGCAGCTCTCGAAGCTCCTGCGCAAAGCAGGCATCCCGCACAACGTCCTCAACGCCAAGCACCACGAGAAAGAGGCCGAGATCGTCGCGCAGGCCGGTAAGTTCGGCGCCGTCACGATCGCGACGAACATGGCCGGCCGCGGCACGGATATCATGCTCGGCGGCAACGCGGAGTATCTGGCCAAGGCCGACCTGCGCAAGGCCGGCTTCACGGAGGAGGTCATTGCCGAGGCCACCGGCTATGCCGAGACTGAGGACGAGGAGATCCTCAAGGCCCGCACTCTGTTTGCTGAGCGCATGGCCGAGCACAAAAAGAGCATCGACGAGGAAGCGGACCGCGTGCGTGCGGCCGGCGGCCTGTATATCATCGGCACCGAGCGGCACGAGTCCCGCCGCATCGACAACCAGCTGCGCGGCCGCTCCGGCCGTCAGGGCGACCCCGGCGAGAGCCGCTTTTACATCGCGCTCACGGACGACGTCATGCGCCTGTTCGGCTCCGAGCGCATGCAGAGCATGATGGAGACGCTGCGCGTCGACGAGGACACGCCGCTCGACCACAAGATGCTCTCCAACGCCATCGAGCAGGCCCAGCGCACGGTCGAGAGCCGCAACTTCCAGGCCCGTAAGAACGTGCTCGAGTACGACGATGTCATGAATGTGCAGCGCAACGTCATCTATGAAGAGCGCCGCAAGGTGCTCGACGGCGAGGATCTGCAGGAGCACGTCCAGCACATGATCCGCACCGTCATCACCGGCGACATCGCCACCGGCATGGCGGAGCACCACCCCGAAAACGATAAGGACCTGCACGAGATCCTTGCCCCGCTCGAAAAGCTCTTCCCGTGCGACCTGAGCTATACGGCCGAGGAGCTGCATAAGCTCACGCCCGACACGCTCGCCGACGCTGTCTATGACTGCGCCATGAAGGCCTACGCTGCGCGCGAGGAATCCTTCGGCCTGCAGCCGGACGGCACGCCGCTCATGCGCGAGCTCGAGCGCGTGGTCATGCTGCGCGTGGTCGATGAATACTGGATGGATCACCTTGAGGCCATGGACGACCTGCGTCAGGGCATCGGCCTGCGCGCCTACGGCAACGTCAAGCCCGTCGATGAATACAAGCGCGCCGGCTTTGACATGTTCGACGAGATGGTCAACGGCATCCAGAGCGAAACGGTGCGCCGCCTGTTCACGGTGCGCGTGCGCCGCGAGCAGAAGCTCGAGCGCAAGACCGTCGCCCGCGGCGCTGCGACCAACGCCGGCGGGGACGACAGCGAGAAGAAAAAGCCCATCCGCCGCGTCAAGAAGCCCGGCCGCAATGACCCGTGCCCGTGCGGCAAGCTGCGCCCGAACGGCCTGCCCATGAAGTATAAGGACTGCTGCGGCAAGAATGCATAACGAAGTCTCTTTTCCGTTGCACGCTGCGTGCGGCGCAGCGTACCTGACCGCGCCGAACATCGCGGCGCGCCACGCCTTTTCCACCCGCCTCGGCGGCGTGAGTACCGGTGTGCTCGAGAGCCTGAATCTCAGCGTCCGCCGCGGCGACACGCCGGAAAACGTGCGCGAAAACTGGCGGAGCCTCGGCGCAGCCGCCGGGCTGGATCTGACACGCGCGGTGTATGCGCGGCAGGTCCACAGCGCGGATGTGCGCATCGCGCACGCGGCCGACGCGCAGCCACCGGAGATGGAGCCGCGCTTTACCTGTGACGGCTTTGTCACGAACGAACCGGGCGTCCCGCTCGCGGTCTTTATGGCCGACTGCCTGCCCGCGCTGCTGCACGACCCCGCTGCTGGGGTCATCGGCGCGGTGCACTGCGGCTGGCGCGGCTCGGTGGCCGATATCCTCGGCGCCGCCGTCGCGCAGATGTGCGCCCTCGGCGCACACCCGGCGGACATCCGCGCCGCCATCGGCCCCGGCATCGGCGCGTGCTGCTTCGAGGTCGGGCCCGAGGTCGTGGCCGCGGCCGAAGCCCTGCTGCATGAGCCGCTCGGCGCGCTCGTGCGCCCGCGCGCGGACGGCAAGGCCCTGCTCGATCTCAAGGGCGTCAACGCCCGGAGACTTGCGCAGCTCGGCGTCCCGGCGGGGCAGATCGCCGTGTCGGATGCCTGCACCATGTGCCGGCCGGACGTGTTCTGGTCGCACCGCGCGACCAATGGCCGCCGCGGCGTGCAGGCCGCCGTCATCACCCTGTGACCCAAGGGGGGCAGACCATGAAACATTTGTACCTGACCCGCGTGCTCGCGTTCGCGCTCGCGCTCGTGCTGCTGCTCGGCTGCACGGCCTGCGGCAAAAAGACTGCGGACGACACCGGCGACACCGTCGGCCAGAAGGACACGCAGACCACCGTCGAGCTCGACGGTAAGTTCACGCTCAACTACAGCGCGTCCGCCGGCATGAACCCCTATAAGACGCAGAATTCTGATAATCTCGTCGTCTGCGGCCTTGTGTACGAGACGCTCACGGAGCTCACCGATGCCTTTGAGGCCGAGCCCGGGCTGTTCACCGAGTGGAGCAGCGACGACGGGGAGACCTGGACCTTCACCGTCAATACCGACCGCACCTTCCATGACGGGCACCAGCTCAACGCGCAGGACGCGGCCTACACCATCCAGACTGCCGCGGCATCGCCCCTGTATTCCGGCCGCCTGAGCGCCGTCAAGGACGTCACGGATAACGACGACGGCACCGTCACGGTCACGCTCGCGCGCGCGAACACGCAGTTTCCCGCGCTGCTCAACATCCCAGTCATCGAAAACAACGCGGCCGACAGCACCTACCCCAGCGGCACGGGGCTGTACGCGTTCGCGTCCGATCACCAGAGCCTCACGGTCTATTCCGGCCACCCGGACGCGGACAAGGCACCAATCGACGCGATCTACCTCATGGAGTGCAAGTCGGTCGAGGAGATCGTCTCCGCGTTTGATGATGGCCAGCTCGACCTTGCGCTCAGCGACCCCAGCTCCGGCACGGACCTGAGCTTTTCGAGCCTGAACGATCAGCGCCAGTACGCCACGACGAACCTGCAGTATGTCGGCTTCAACACCAACAGCAGCTTTTTCATGACGGCGCGCTACCGCCAGCCGTTCAATTACGTCATCGACCGCACATTCGCCGTCGCGCTGCTGCACGACTGTGCCGTCGCCACTGCGCTGCCCGTCCACCCGGCGAGCACGCTCTATGACAACGCGCTTAACGAGTCGCTGTCCTATGACCTCGACAAGGCGAAGAAGCTGTTCGACGACCTGAAGATCGTCGACTACGACGGCGACGGCGAGCGTGAGTACATTCCCGACGGGCAGTCCCCGCTCGACATCAGCCTCTCGCTCATCGTCTATGCCGACAGCACGGCCAAGGTCAGCATGGCCAACAAGATTGCGGCCGACCTCACGAGCATCGGCATCCCCGTGAAGGTGCGCGAGCTCAGCTGGGACAACTATCAGGCCGCGCTACAGGGCGGCAAGTATGACATGTATTACGGTGAGGTCGCCCTCCCGGCGGACTTCGACCTCTCGGCCCTGCTCAAGGCCGGCGGCTCGCTCAATTACGGCGGCATCACGACCGGCACGTATGCCGATGTCATCAACGCCTACCTCGCCGCCTCGGACGCCGACCGCGCCGCGGCCTGCCGCACCATGCTCCAGACGATCTCGGACACTGCGCCCATCGTGCCTGTCTGCTTTGAAAAGCACTGCCTGTATGTGCACCGCGGCGCCGTCGGCGGCTTCGCCCCGACAAAGTACAACATTTTCCGCAACATCACGGATTGGAAGATCAATAACGCATGAAACAAGAGTGGATCGCGCGCGCCAGGCGCTTTGCCACCTACGCGCTCGTCGGCTGCTTCGACACGGGCATGGACTGGGTGGCGTTCACAACTGCACATGAGCTGCTGCATTTCACGCCCCTGATCTGCCAGGCCATCGGCTATATCGTCGGCACGATCTGCAGCTATTTTCTCAACGGCCGCATCACCTTCCGCGACGGGCACATCGCCCGCTGGCGGCAGTGTCTGCGCTTCGTGGTGTGGAACGTGGTGTCCCTCGGCGTGAGCGAGGTGATGATCGGCCTGCTGACGCACTTCGGCCTCAACCCGTACATTGCCAAGATCGGCGTCACGCTCGAGGTCGCGCTGCTGAATTACTTCGGCTATAAGTATATTGTGTTCGCAGTCCCCAAACAAACGGAAGGAGAGCAGGATCATGACAGATCGTCAACTGATTAATCTGGCCGAGCAGGCCTCCCGCAATGCCTATGTCCCGTATTCCCACTTTGCCGTCGGTGCCGCGCTCGAGTGCCGCGATGGCACAGTCTTTACCGGCTGCAACGTTGAAAATGCCGCCCTCGGCAGCACCATCTGCGCCGAGCGCACCGCCGCCTGCAAGGCCGTCAGCGAGGGTCACCGCGACTTTGTGCGCATCGCCGTCTATGGCGACGGTGAGCACTATTGCTACCCCTGCGGTGCGTGCCGGCAGTTTCTGGCCGAGTTCGCGCCCGATATGGAGGTGCTGTCCGCTATGGGCGGCGGCCGCTACGTCAGCAACCGCCTGAGCGAGCTCATGCCCTATACCTTCAATTACTAAGGTATCCGCCATGGAACTGGAACAGCTGCGCATCTTCTGCACCGTCGCTGCCTGCCGCAGTTTCACCCGTGCGGCCAAGCAGCTTTTTGTCAGCCACTCGACGACCAGCCGCGCCGTGTCCGCCCTCGAGCGGGAGCTCGGCGTGCCGCTGCTCGCGCGCGACCGGCACACCGTCGCGCTCACGCCCGCCGGGCAGGCGCTTCTGGCCGGGGCGGAGGACCTGCTGCAGCAGGCCGACGCACTCGCGGCCGCCGTGCATACGGCCGCGGAGACGGCCCCGGAGCCGCCCGCACCGCCGGAAGCGTAATTTTGGCGGACTGCACAAACTTTTTTGTAAAATTTCTACGTTTGAGCGAAAAACCCTCTTGACATTCAGGAGGGTTTTTGCTATTCTTATGAAGCGCCTGTGCGGAAACAGGTGCATTCTGCGATGAAGCGGGAGATTGCGGAGCTTATCTCCGGTAACTTCCGTGGAGTATGTCCGCTGCCGCGCCTTTGCACGGCAGATGATCGGGCGGTTGAGTCAGCCAGCACTTGCGTATATCACCTGCGCGGCTGCATACCGGCGAGAGCCGGTTTGTTTTTCGGGCAGGGTTTGATACGCACGGAACGGTGTATGGCGATCTCATCCGTGCGAACCAGGCGGAGCCAATGCCGCCAAAAAAATTCGTAACGGAGGAAACAACATGGCAACCACGAGCAACAAGAAAATGATCCGTATCCGCCTCAAGGCCTACGATCACCAGCTGATCGACAAGGCGGCGGAGAAGATCGTCGAAACCGCAAAACGCACCGACGCGAAGGTCTCCGGCCCCATTCCGCTGCCGACGAAGACCGAGATCGTCACCATCCTGCGCGCTGTTCACAAGTATAAGGACAGCCGCGAGCAGTTTGAGCGCCGCACCCACAAGCGCCTGATCGACATCATGAACCCGACCCAGAAGACGGTCGAGGCTTTGATGAATCTGGAGCTGCCGGCCGGTGTCGAGATCGACATCAAGCTGTAAGCACATCCCGTTAACCCTGCGCGCGAGCGCATATTTACAAACCCGCAGTCCGCAGCTTGCGTGTGCGGACGGGTCAAGTCAGCAGCCTCTGGCCATGAGTTAAGCGAGCTGACCAATAACCTGAAGGAGGAACATGTATGAAAACAGCCATCATCGGTAAAAAGGTCGGCATGACGCAGATCTTCGATGAAGCAGGCAAGGTCGTCCCCGTCACCGTGATCGAGGCAGGCCCCTGCACGGTCACCGGCAAGATGACCACGGAAAAAGAAGGCTATGAAGCCGTCCAGCTCGGCTACGAGGACGTCGCCGAGAAGAAGCTGACCAAGCCCGAGAAGGGCCACCTGGACAAGGCGGGCGTCGGCTACAAGAAGCATCTCAAAGAGTTCCGTCTCGAGGACTGCGCCTCTGTCAATGTGGGCGATGTCATCAAGGCCGACACCTTCAAGGAAGGCGACAAGGTCGACATCACCGGCATCAGCAAGGGCCACGGCTACGCCGGCGTCATCAAGCGCTTCGGCCAGGGCCGTACCCCGACCTCCCACGGCGGCGGCCCTGTGCACCGTCACGCCGGCTCCATGGGCTCGAGCACCGATCCTTCCCGTATCTTCCCGGGTAAGAAGCAGGCCGGCCACATGGGCGTGGATCAGGTCACCGTCCAGAACCTCGACGTGGTCAAGGTCGATCCTGAGCTCAACATGATCGTTGTGCGCGGCGCGATCCCCGGCCCGAAGGGCGGCATTGTCTATATTAAGAGCACCGTCAAGAAGACCGTCGTCAAGAAGGGCGACGCCGGTATCAGCACCAACCCGCAGAAGGCCTCCGGTCGTAACCCGCAGAAGGCTTCTGCAAGAAAGTAAGGAAAGGAGAGAGCAAATATGCCTACTGCTAAGTTGTTTAATATGGCCGGCGATCAGGTCGGCGAAGTGGCGCTCTCCGAAGCCGTTTTCGGTGTTGAGCCCAACGAGTCCGTTCTGCACGATTCCGTGAAGAACCACCTGGCCAACTGCCGTCAGGGCACGCAGAGTGCGCTGACCAAGGGCGAGGTTTCCTACTCCACAGCCAAGCCCTGGCGCCAGAAGGGCACAGGCCGCGCACGCGCCGGCTACAAGGGCAGCCCGGTGTGGACCCACGGCGGCGTCGCGTTCGCGCCGAAGCCGCGTGATTACAGCTATACGCTCAATAAGAAGGTCAAGAGACTGGCCCTCAAGAGTGCGCTGAGCGCCAAGGCCGCTGCCGGCGAGATCCTCGTCGTTGACGGCATGGCTGTCGAAGAGATCAAGACCGCCCCTGTCAAGGCGTTCCTGACCAAGATCGGCGCCGACGGCAAGGCTTTGCTCGTGACCGAGCAGGTCGACGAGAAGCTCGTCAAGAGCTCCCGCAATATCCCCGGCGTGAGCAGCACCATCGCCACCATCCTCAGCCCCTATATGATCCTGACGCACCGCGTCCTGGTCGTTGACAAGGCTGCGCTCCAGAAAATCGAGGAGGTGTACGCATAATGAGAACCGCTTACGATGTCATTATCCGTCCCATCATCACCGAGCAGTCCATGGAAGACCTCGACATCAAAAAGTACACGTTCGAAGTCGCCAAGGACGCCGGCAAGATCGAGATCAAGAAGGCCATCGAGGAGATCTTCGATGTGAAGGTCATCAAGGTCACCACCGCGACGATCCGTGCCAAGGAAAAGCGCGTCGGCGCCAACCCCTCCGGCATGACCGCCACCCGCAAGAAGGCCGTTGTGAAACTGTCCGCTGATTCGAAGAACATCGAGATCTTCGAGGGCATGGTGTAAGGGAGGAATTGAACAATGTCGATTAAAACCTATAAACCCACCACGCCTTCCCGCAGACATATGTCCGTTTCCGGCTTCGACGGTGTCGATAAGCACGCCAAGCCGCAGAAGGAGCTCGTGGAGGTCCTCAAGAAGCACTCCGGCCGCAACAGCTATGGCCGCATCACCGTCCGCCATCAGGGCGGCGGCAACCGCAAGAAGTACCGCGTCATCGACTTCAAGCGCGACAAGATGGACGTGCCCGCCACTGTCCTGCGCCTGGAGTACGATCCGAACCGCAGCGCCTATATCGCCCTGGTCGAGTACACCGACGGCGAGCGCCGCTACATTCTGGCCCCTGTCGGCCTGAACGTGGGCGACACCGTTCTGTCCTCCGCCGCGGCGGACATCAAGCCGGGCAACGCCCTGCCGCTGGCCAACATTCCGGTCGGCACCGTCATCCACAACATCGAGCTCTACCCCGGCAAGGGTGCGCAGCTGGTCCGCTCCGCGGGCGTCGCCGCGCAGCTCATGGCGAAGGAAAACGGCATGGCTACCGTCCGTCTCCCCTCCGGCGAGTACCGCAAGGTCCGCCTCAACTGCATCGCCTGCATCGGCCAGGTCGGCAATGTTGATCACGCCAACATCGCCATCGGCAAGGCCGGCCGCAAACGCCACATGGGCATCCGCCCGACCGTCCGTGGTTCCGTTATGAACCCGTGCGATCACCCGCACGGCGGCGGCGAAGGCAAAGCGCCTGTCGGCCGTCCCGGCCCGGTCACCCCGTGGGGCAAGCCGGCGATGGGTTACAAGACCCGCAAGAAGAAGAACGCGACCGACAAGTTCATTGTCAAGCGCCGCAACGCCAAGTAAGGAGGGAATAGGTAATGAGCAGAAGTGTTAAGAAAGGCCCGTTTGCCGCTCCCGAGCTGCTGAAGCGGGTCGATGAAATGAACAAGGCCGGCGAGAAGAAGGTCATCAAGACCTGGAGCCGTTCCTCCACGATCTTCCCGTCCTTTGTCGGCCACACCATCGCTGTCCATGACGGCCGCCGTCACGTTCCGGTCTATGTGACCGAGGACATGGTCGGACATAAGCTGGGCGAGTTCGCGCCCACGCGCACGTTCCGCGGCCACGCCGGCAGCAAGACTGTTGGAAAGTAAGGGGGAGAGAACATGGAAGAACTGAAGACTGCACGTGCCCAGCTGGTGCACGCCCGTATCGCTCCCCGTAAGGTCCAGATCGTGTGCGACATGATCCGCGGCAAGGACACCAAGGTCGCCGAGGCCTATATGGCCAACACGCCGAAGGCCGGCTGCGAGCTCATGCTCAAGCTCCTCAAGAGCGCCTGCGCCAACGCGGAGAACAACTTTGAAATGGATCCGGACAACCTCTATGTTGCCGAGGCCTATGCCACGGCCGGCCCGATCCTCAAGCGCGGCCGCCCGAGAGCTCAGGGCCGTATGTACCGCATCAACAAGCGCACCAGCCACATCACGATCGTCGTGGCTGAGAAGGCATAAGGGAGGAGGCAGACGATATGGGACAGAAAGTTAATCCGCACGGCATGCGTGTCGGCGTCATCAAAGATTGGGATTCCCGCTGGTATGCCCGTGACGAGAAGGTCGGCGACCTGATCGTTGAGGACTACAAGATCCGTGAGTACCTGAAGAAGACCCTGTATTCCGCAGGCATCCCGAACATCGAGATCGAGCGCGACAGCGCGAAGGTCCGCATCTATATCCACTGCTCTCGTCCGGGCGTTGTCATCGGCAAGGGCGGCGCGGAGATCGAGCGCATCCGTCTCTCCGTCGAGAAGATGATCGGCAAGCCGGTCGCCCTCTCCATCGTGGAGGTCCGCACGCCCGATACGAACGCTCAGCTCGTCGCTGAGAACATCGCTGCGCAGCTCGAGAAGCGCATCGGCTTCCGCCGCGCGATGAAAAACGCCATGGGCCGTGCCATGAGAATGGGCGCCCGCGGCATCAAGATCATGTGCTCCGGCCGTCTGGGCGGCGCCGAGATCGCCCGCACCGAGTGCTACCACGAGGGCACCATTCCGCTGCAGACCATCCGCGCGGACATCGAGTACGGCTTCGCTGAGGCTGCCACGACCTACGGCCGTGTCGGCGTCAAGGTCTGGATCTACAAAGGCGAGATCCTTTCCCAGAGCCTGCGCACCACCCCACGCACCATGGATCTGAACAAGCGCGACGACCGTCGCCGTGACCGCCGTGACGGCGATCGCAGAGGCCGCGGCGGCTACAACCGCGACCGTCGCGACGGCAACCGCCAGGGCGGCCGTCCGGGCTACCAGGGCGGCGGACGTCCGCAGGGCGGCAACCGTCCGCAGGGCGGCTACAACCGCGGCCCGCGTCCGGCAGCTCCCGCTGCTCCGAAGGAAGGAGGCAACAACTAATGCTGATGCCGAAAAGAGTGAAGTACCGCAGAGTGCAGCGCGGTCGTATGACCGGCAAGGCCCTGCGCGGCAATAAGGTGACCTATGGCGAGTTCGGCCTGCAGGCGCAGGAGCCGGCCTGGATCACCTCCAACCAGATCGAGGCGGCCCGTGTCGCCATGACCCGTTACACCAAGCGTGGCGGTCAGGTCTGGATCAAGATCTTCCCCGACAAGCCGGTCACGCAGAAGCCGGCCGAGACCCGCATGGGTTCCGGTAAAGGTTCTCCTGAGTACTGGGTCGCCGTTGTGAAGCCCGGCAGAGTTCTGTTTGAGATTGCTGGTGTGCCGGAAGAGGCTGCCCGTGAGGCGCTGCGTCTGGCCAGCCACAAGCTTCCCTGCAAGACGAAGATCGTCAAGAAGGAAGACACTGAGATTGGTGGTGAATAAGATGAAAGCTAGTGAAATTCGCTCCATGTCCGCCGCTGAGCTGGAAAGCAAGCTGGTCGAACTGAAGAAGGACCTGTTCATGCTCCGTATGCAGCACGCTACCAATCATCTTGACAACCCCGTTAAGATTTCTGCTGTGCGTCGCGACATTGCCCGAGTCAAAACCGTGCTCCGCGAAAAGCAGCTCGAGCAGTGAGGAGGTAAGTGAGAATGAACGAAATGAGAACGACTTCCCGCAAGACCCGCGTCGGCAAAGTGGTGTCTGACAAGATGGACAAGACCGTTGTCGTCATCGTGGAAGACCACGTGGCGCACAAAGTCTATAAAAAGATCATTGGCGAGACCTACCGCCTGAAGGCACACGACGAGAACAATGAGTGCCACGTTGGCGATATCGTCCGCGTGATGGAGACCCGCCCCCTGTCCAAGGACAAGAGATGGCGCGTGGTCGAGATCGTGGAAAAGGCGAAGTAAGGAGGCAACAACATGATTCAGCAGGAAAGTTATCTGAAGGTTGCCGACAATACCGGCGCCAAGGAAATCAAGTGCATCCGCGTTCTCGGCGGATCCAAGCGTAAATACGCCAGCATCGGCGACGTGATCGTCGCTTCCGTGCGTAAGGCGGCCCCCGGCGGCTCCGTCAAGAAGGGCGACGTCGTCAAGGCTGTTGTTGTCCGCACCGCGAAGCCGGTCCGCCGCGCGGACGGCACCTATGTGCGTTTCGATGAGAACGCCGCCGTCCTGATCAACGGCGAGGATAAGAACCCCCGCGGCACCCGTATCTTTGGGCCCGTCGCCCGTGAGCTCCGCGACAGTGACTTCACGAAGATCCTGTCTCTGGCTCCCGAAGTTATTTGAGGAGGGCGCAGAACATGAACATCAAAAAAGACGATAAAGTCGTTGTCCTGTCCGGCAAGGACAAGGGCAAGGAAGGCAAAGTCCTGTCTGCTGACCCGAAGGGCGGCAAGCTCATCGTGGAGGGCGTGAACGTCGCCACGAAGCACCAGAAGCCGAAAAATCAGCAGGATCAGGGCGGCATCATCAAGACCGAAACCCCGATCTATGCCTGCAAGGTCATGGTCGTCTGCCCGAAGTGCGGCAAGCCGACCCGCATCGCGCACAAGATCACGGACGGCAAAAAGGCCCGCATCTGCAAAAAGTGCGGCGCCGAACTGTAAAGGAGGGAGCAACGAACTATGGCAAATATGCCTTCTATGAAGAAGAAGTATGTGGAGGAAGTCGCTCCCGCTCTGATGACGAAGTTCCAGTACGCGAGCGTTATGCAGATCCCGAAGATCGAGAAGATCGTTGTCAGCGTCGGCTGCGGCGACTGCAAGGATAACGCCAAGGCGCTCGACGCCGTCATCAAGGACATCACTGCGATCACCGGCCAGCATGCGGTCGCGACCGTCGCCAAGAAGAGCGTCGCAAACTTCAAGCTGCGTGAGGGTATGCACGTCGGCGTGAAGGTCACGCTGCGTCAGGACCGCATGTGGGAGTTCCTGGACCGCCTGTTCAACATCGCGCTGCCCCGTGTCCGCGACTTCCGCGGCATCTCAGCCGATGCGTTCGACGGCCGCGGCAACTACAGCCTCGGCCTCAAGGAGCAGATCATCTTCCCCGAGATCGAGTACGATAAGATCGAGAAGCTCCGCGGCATGAACATCGCCATCATCACCACCGCCAAGACCGACGAGGAAGCGCGCGAGCTGCTCAAGCTCATGGGCGCCCCGTTCGTCACCAAAGCATAAGGGAGGAGCGACACAATGGCTAAGAAATCTATGATCCTCAAGCAGCAGGCGCCTGCGAAGTACTCCACCCGCCAGTATAACCGCTGCAAGATCTGCGGCCGTCCCCACGCTTACCTGCGCAACTACGGCATCTGCCGTATCTGCTTCCGTGAGCTGGCGTACAAGGGCCAGATCCCCGGCGTCCGCAAAGCCAGCTGGTAAAAATTTTCCGCCATGCATCGTGAGCCGCGCTTGCTGTATAGAAATACAGCTGCGCGCGGCGCACATCGCCTGATGAAAAATTGCGAACTTGCCGTCTGGCTTTGTGGTCGGCTTGCTGTATAGAGAAATACAGCGGCGCCGACCGCACATCCCCAGCCAACAAGTTTTTGCCCAGTGCTGAAATTCTGCGCACAGCGTCTTTCGCCAATCAACAGAATTTTAGCCACCGTGCTCGGTGGAAGGCTTGACTGCAATGTCGCCGATCCACCGCCCGCTGAACCTCGCGTTCAGCCCCAGCTTCCGTAAGTTCGCCCCGCACAGCCGCAGCTGGATCTGCGGCTGTCGGTGCGCACTGAAATACGGTGCCGGTCCTTATGATCTGAGTTCCGGTGCCGCGCCCCGCCCATGCCTGTGCGTTTGACCCGGCGCCCATGCATGGCTTCCCGCTTTTGTGCCGCCCGGCACCGCGGCCGTGCCGCCGCCTCCGGCGGCGACATGAAAATGGACCGCGCGTCACGAAAGCAAGCTTTTGCCCCTTCGCAGAAAGGGCAGGGATGACGAAAGGCCGCAGGGAATCAAGCATTCATGCGGAACCTCGCCGCCCAAACCGTATCATCGGTAACTTCTAACTAAGGAGGAAACACAAATGCAGATCACCGATCCCATCGCCGATATGCTGACCCGTATCCGCAACGCTGGCAGCGCTCGGCACGAAACCGTGGACATCCCGAATTCCAAGATGAAGAAGGCCATCGCCGAAATTCTTCTCGAGGAAGGCTACATCAAGAGCTTCCAGCTCATTGATGACGGCACCCAGGGCATCATCCGCGTCACCCTGAAGTATCTCCCCGGCAAAGAGAAGGCCATCCAGGGCCTCCGCAGAGTCTCCAAGCCCGGCCTGCGTGTCTATGCCGGTGCTGAAGAGCTGCCGCAGGTCCTGCGCGGCCTCGGCATCGCGATCATCTCCACCTCGAAGGGCATCATGACCGACAAGAAGGCGCGTGCGCAGCACGTCGGCGGCGAAGTCCTCGCGTTCGTGTGGTAAGGGAGGTACAGAACAATGTCTAGAATTGGTAGAGCTCCCATTGAGATCCCCGCAGGCGTTGAAGTCACCTGCAATGGCAACGTTGTCACCGTCAAGGGCCCGAAGGGCACCCTGTCGCACAACGTGCACCCGGACATGACCGTCACGGTCGAAGGCAACACCATCCACGTCACCCGCCCGAGCGATGACAAAATGCACCGCTCCCTGCACGGCCTGACCCGCACGCTGATCCACAACATGATCATCGGCGTGACCGAGGGCTTCAGCAAGACGCTCGAGATCAACGGCGTCGGCTACAGAGCCGTGAAGGAAGGTCAGAACCTGGTCATGCACCTGGGCTTCTCGCACACGGTCACCGTGTCCGAGAACGCGGACATCCAGATCGATGTCCCGAACCCGAACCAGGTCATTATCAAGGGTATCGACAAGGAAAAGGTCGGCCAGTTTGCAGCAGAAGTGCGCGCGAAGCGTCCGCCCGAGCCGTACAAGGGCAAGGGCATCAAGTACGATTACGAGCATATCCGCCGCAAAGAAGGCAAGACCGGCGCGAAGTAATTGGAGGTGTGCCTGAATGATTAAGAGACCGAATACGAAAGCGCAGCGCGTTCGCCGTCACCAGAGAGTGCGCGGCAAGATCTCCGGCACGGCCGAGAGACCGCGTCTGAGCGTGTTCCGCAGCGAAAACAACATTTATGCCCAGATCATCGACGATGTCGCCGGTAAGACGCTCTGCAGCGCCTCCACCGTGGAAAAGGGCTTTGAAGGCAATGGCGGCAACTGCGAAGCGGCAGCCAAGATCGGCAAGCTCATCGGTGAGCGCGCCGTGGCAGCCGGTATCACCGAGGTCGTGTTCGACCGCGGCGGCAATGTGTACCATGGCCGCGTCAAGGCTCTGGCAGAAGGCGCCCGCGAGGGCGGCCTGAAGTTCTAACGGGAGGAGGAAACGAAATGGCATATAACAATGACAGACGGGACAACCGCCGCAACCGCAGCGATGAGCCCCAGGAATTCAGCGAAAAAGTCGTTGCCCTCAACCGCGTTTCCAAGACCGTTAAGGGCGGCCGCGTCGCAAAGTTCTCCGCTCTGGTCGTCGTTGGCGACGGCAAGGGCCGCGTGGGCTTCGGCCTCGGCAAAGCAGCCGAAGTTTCCGAAGCGATCCGCAAGGGCCTGGAGGATGCAAAGAAGAACCTGACCACCGTGACCCTGCAGGGCACGACGATCCCGCACGAGGTCATCGGCGAGTTCGGCGCCGGCCGCGTGCTGCTCAAGCCCGCCGCACCCGGCACCGGCGTGATCGCCGGCGGCGCTGTGCGTGCCGTGGTCGAGGCTGCCGGCATCAAGGACATCCGTACCAAGTGCCTGCGCTCGAACAATCCGGCGAACGTTGTCGCCGCGACGATGGAAGGTCTGAAGTCTCTGCGCAACGCCCAGCAGGTCGCTGTTTACAGAGGCAAGACCGCCGAAGAGATTCTGGGTTAAGGAGGGGCTGAGACATGGCAAATCTGAAGATCAAGCTCGTCAAGAGCCTCAGCGGCCGCAATGCCAAGCACATTGCCACCGCCAACTCCCTCGGCCTGCACAAGATCGGCAACGAGACCGTGCAGCCCGATAACCCGCAGACCCGCGGCAAGATCGCCAAGATCGGCTATCTCGTCGCCGTCACCGAAGAAGAATAAGGAGGGCCCCAGAAATGAATATCCACGAACTTTCTCCCGTTGTGGGCTCCACCCATGTCGGCAAGCGCAAGGGCCGCGGCCACGCGACCGGCAACGGCAAGACCGCAGGCCGCGGTCATAAGGGCCAGAAGGCCCGCAGCGGCGGCGGCGTCCGTATCGGCTTCGAAGGCGGCCAGATGCCTCTGGCCCGCCGCATCCCGAAGCGCGGCTTCCACAACATCTTTGCCAAACCGCTCGAGAGCGTGAACGTCTCCGCTCTGGAGAAGTTTGAAGACGGCGCTGTCGTCGACGCGAAGGCTCTGCTCGATGCCGGCGTCCTCAGCAAGTGCACCTACGGTGTGAAGATCCTTGGCAACGGCGAAATCACCAAGAAGCTGACTGTGAAGGCTTCTGCTTTCTCCGAATCCGCGAAAGCGAAGATCGAGGCAGCAGGAGGAAAGGCTGAGGTGGTGTAAGGTGCTCCAGACATTTCGTAACGCATGGCGCATTGAGGAACTGCGCAAGAAAATTCTCTTTACGCTTCTGATTGTCCTGCTTTACCGTCTCGGCAATGCCGTACCCGTACCTTTCGTCGACACCAAAGCACTGGCCGACTACTTCCAGGCAAGCGGCCTGCAGAACACGATCTTGGGCCTGTTCAACGTCATGTCCGGCGGCGCGTTCTCACAGGCAACGATTTTCGCGCTGTCCATCCAGCCGTACATCAACGCTTCCATCATCATTCAGCTCCTGTGCATCGCGATCCCTTCTCTGGAGCGTCTGCAGAAGGAAGGCGGCGAGGAAGGCAAGAAGAAGATCGCCAGCATCACCCGCTACAGCACGGTCGCCATCGGCCTGCTGCAGGGCTTTGCGTATTATATGATGATGCGCAACTACAGCCTCATCAACGCGGACTTTGCCCACAACGTCTGGGCAGCCATCGTCATCATCCTGACCTTTACGTCCGGTTCCGCCCTCATCATGTGGCTTGGTGAGCAGATCACCGAGTTCGGCATCGGCAACGGCATCTCGATCATCCTGTTCGTGAGCATCGTCGCCCGCTTCCCGAACTCCATCATCCGCCAGATCAACAATGTCGCCAATGGCGACCTTGCCTGGTGGGTCCTGGTGCTGATGTACCTCGGCGCCCTGCTGCTCATCGTGCTCATCGTGCTCGTCAACGATGCGGAGCGCCGCCTGCCGGTGCAGTATTCCAAGCGCGTGGTCGGCCGCAAGATGTACGGCGGCCAGAGCACGCACCTGCCGATGAAGGTGAACATGAGCGGCGTCCTGCCGATCATCTTCGCCCAGTCGATCGCGTCGCTGCCGGCCACCATCTGCGCCTTCGTTCCGAAGTGGCAGAACAGCTGGGGCATGACGCATGTGTTTAATACGACTACCTGGCCGTATATCGTCATCTACTTCCTGCTCATCATCTTCTTCAGCTACTTCTACTCCACGATCCAGTTCAACCCCATCGAGGTCGCGAACAACCTGAAGAAGAACGGCGGGTTCATCCCGGGCTTCCGTGCAGGCAAGCCGACGAGCGAATTCATCCAGAAGGTGCTCAACAAGATCACGCTCTTCGGCGCGATCTACCTGAGCGTCATCGCGATCACGCCGCTGATCATCAGTGCGTGCTCGAAGGCGGAAGAGCTCACCGGCATCTCCCTGGGCGGCACGTCCATCATCATCGTTGTCGGTGTTGCACTTGAGACCGTCCGCGCACTCGAGGCGCAGATGCTCATGCGCAACTACAAGGGCTTCCTGAGCTGATAGGAGGATTCACACAATGAAACTCGTTTTGTTAGGCGCCCCCGGTGCGGGCAAGGGCACGCAGGCTGAGATCCTTAGCCGCAAGCTGAATATCCCCACCATTTCTACCGGCAACATCCTGCGCGCGGCCATGAAAAACGGCACGCCCGTGGGCCTGAAAGCAAAATCCTACGTGGAAAGCGGTAAGCTCGTTCCGGACGACGTCATCATCGGCATCGTCTGCGAGCGTCTGGCTGAGCCCGACTGCGCCAATGGTTATATCCTCGACGGTATGCCGCGTACCATCCCCCAGGCGGAAGCTCTGGAGCAGCACGGTATCGACGTCGACACCGCCCTCTCGATCGAGATCGCGGACGAGACCATCATCGAGCGTATGTCCGGCCGCCGGACCTGCAAGGACTGCAGCGCCACGTTCCACATCGTCTCCAATCCTCCCAAGGTGGAAGGCAAGTGCGACTTCTGCGGCGGTGAGCTGACCATCCGCAAGGACGACGCTCCCGAGACCGTGAAGGCACGCCTGGATGTCTACCATGCCGAGACCGAGCCGCTCAAGGACTTCTATGCCCAGCGCGGCAAGCTTGTCAAGGTCGATAACCAGCCGACCATCGAGGCCACGACCGCTGCGATCGAGAAAGCTCTGGGTCTGGAATGATCATCATCAAATCCGATCCGGAAGTGGATCTCATGCGGCAGGCCGGCCGGATCACCGCTGGCGCGCGCACCGTCGCGCGTCAGATGGTGGAGCCGGGCGTGACCACCCGCCAGATCAATCGCGAAGTGCACAAGTTCATCACGAAGTCCGGCGCATCGCCGTGCTTCATGACCGACGGCGGATTTCCGACGGCGGCGTGCATCTCCGTTAATGACGAGATCATCCACGGCATCCCCGGCGACCGCGTCCTGCATGAGGGCGATATCGTCAGCGTCGATGTCGGTGCCCGCTACCGCGGCTTCAACGGCGACTGCGCAGGCACGTTCCCGTGCGGCAAGTGCTCGGATGAGGCCCTGCGCCTGATCCGCATCACCCGCCAGAGCTTTTTCGAGGGCATCCAGTTTGCCCGCGTCGGCTACCGCATCTCCGACATCGGCCACGCCGTTCAGGAGTATGCCGAGAGCTATGGCTACTCGCTCGTGCGCGAGTATGTCGGCCATGGCGTCGGCGCCAGCCTGCACGAGGCGCCCGAGATCCCGAACTACGGCAAACCCGGCCACGGCCCGCGTCTGCAGAAGAACATGACGATCGCCGTGGAGCCGATGGTCAACGTCGGCGGGTACGAGGTCCGCGTTCTGGACAATGGCTGGACCGTGGTCACGGCGGACGGCAGCCTGTCGGCGCACTACGAAAACTCTCTGCTCGTCACTGACGGCGAGCCGGAGATCCTGACGTTCGCAGACGACATTTGACGGGCGCGTCCCGAAAAACCTTAGGAGGTTCAAACACCTTGGCAAAAGACGATGTAATCGAGCTGGAGGGCACGGTCGTCGAATCCCTGCCCAACACGACGTTCCGGGTTGATATCGGCAACGGCCACATCATCCTGGCGCATATCTCCGGAAAGCTCCGGATGAACTTTATCAGAATCCTCCCCGGTGACAAGGTCACGGTTCAGATGTCTCCGTACGATCTGACGCGCGGCCGCATCACCTGGAGAAGCAAGTAGGAGGTTAACTACAATGAAAGTCAGACCGAGTGTCAAGCCCATGTGCGAAAAGTGCAAGGTCATCAAGCGCAAGGGCAAAGTCATGGTTATCTGCGAAAACCCGAAGCACAAACAGAGACAGGGCTGATCTGACCCTGTAAGTCCTAACACATCCGCGCCAGAAGGTCGGCTCCCTCCGGCGGGAGTAAGTCGCCTCCCTTTTTGCGCGCGGAACAAAAATTTCGAAAGGAATGATCGAATAAGATGGCACGTATCGCCGGCGTTGACCTGCCCAAGGACAAGCGAATTGAAATTGGCCTGACCTACGTTTATGGTATCGGCAGAACCAGCGCAAAAAAGATTCTTGAGATGACCGGCATCAATCCGGACACCCGCGTGAAAGACCTCACCGACGAGGAAGAAGCAAAGATCCGTGAGTGCATCGACCACCACTTCATCGTGGAAGGCGACCTGCGCCGCAGCGTGGCGCTCGACATTAAGCGCCTGACCGAGATCGGCTGCTACCGCGGCCAGCGTCACAGACGCGGCCTGCCCGTGCGCGGCCAGCGCAGCAAGACCAATGCGCGTACCCGCAAGGGCCCGAAACGCACGATCGCCAATAAGAAGAAGTAAGGGAGGGATATGTAATGGCAAACGCAGCAAAAGGCAAGAAAGTTCGCACGCGCCGCAAAGAGCGTAAGAACATTGAAAAGGGAGCCGTGCATATCAGCTCTTCGTTCAACAACACCATGGTCACCATCACGGACACCCAGGGCAATGCGCTCTCCTGGGCCTCCGCAGGCGGCATGGGCTTCCGCGGAAGCAAGAAATCTACCCCCTTCGCCGCGCAGACCGCCGCTGAGACGGCTGCCAAGGCGGCTATGGAGCACGGCCTGAAGACGGTCGAAGTCTTCGTCAAGGGCCCCGGCTCCGGACGTGAGGCTGCGATCCGCGCCCTGCAGACAGCAGGACTCGAGGTCACCATGATCAAGGACGTCACCCCCATTCCTCACAATGGCTGCCGTCCTCCGAAACGCCGCCGCGTCTGATTGAAGGAGGGAAATGAATTATGGCTAGATATACCGAAGCTGTCTGCCGCCAGTGCCGCAGAGAGGGCCAGAAGCTCTTCCTCAAGGGCGACAGATGCTACACCCAGAAGTGCGCGATCGACTGCAGAGGTTATGCCCCCGGCCAGCACGGCCAGGGCCGCAGCAAGACCTCTGAGTACGGCTCCCAGCTGCGCGAGAAGCAGAAGGTCCGCCGCTACTACGGCGTGCTCGAGAAGCAGTTCCGCAGCTACTTCGCCATGGCTGAGAAGCGCCAGGGCATCACGGGCGAGAACCTGCTCGCCATTCTGGAAACCCGTCTGGACAACGTCGTCTACCGTCTCGGCTTCGCTATGAGCCGTGCGGAGGCGCGCCAGCTCGTGACCCACGGCCACTTCACTGTGGATGGCCGCAAAGTCAACATCCCCAGCTTCCTGGTCAAGCCGGGCATGGTTATTACACTCAAGGACTCCAGCAAGAGTCTCGACAAGATCAAGGCCAACGTCGAAGCGAACGCTTCCCGTCCGGCGCCGAAATGGCTGGACTATGACGCCAACAACATGGTCGGCAAGGTCGTGGCCATGCCCGCGCGCGACGACATTGATCTGCCTGTCGAGGAACACCTCATCGTCGAGCTGTATTCCAAGTAATAAAGAGACCCTCAAATTGGTAAGCTGACATCCGCAGCGCCCCTGTGGCGCAACAACACAGTAAGGAGGGTTAAGTCTAAATGATTGAAATTGAAAAGCCGCGCATCGAATGCCAGGAATCCCCGGACGATATCTCGTATGGCAAGTTCGTCGTTGAGCCTTTGGAGCGTGGCTACGGCACGACCCTGGGTAACTCTCTGCGCAGAGTGCTGCTCTCTTCACTGCCCGGCACTGCCCCGACGTCCATCCGGATCGCCGGCGTGCAGCACGAGTTTTCGACGATCCCCGGCGTCAAGGAAGACGTCACGGAGATCGTGCTGAACGTGAAGGGCATCATCGCGCGCCTGCACTGCGACGGCCCGAAGACCGTCTATATCGAAGCGGCAGGCGAGTGTGAAGTCACTGCCGGCGACATCAAGGCGGACGGCGAGGTTGAGATCCTCAACCCCGAGCTGCACATCGCCAGTCTCGGCCCGGACGGCGCGCTCTCCATGGAGATCACGCTCGCCCACGGCAGAGGCTACGTCCCGGCGGACAAGAACAAGAGCGCACAGCAGGTCATCGGCACCATCCCGGTGGACAGCATCTACGCGCCGGTCCTGAAGGTCAACTACGCTGTCGAGAACACCCGTGTGGGCAACCAGACGGACTTCGACAAGCTGACCATCGAGGTCTGGACCGACAAGACCATCTCGGCGCGTGACGCGCTGAGCCTCGGCGCCAAGATCCTGTGCGATCACTTCACGCTCTTCACCGATCTGTCTGACACGATTGGCAACAGCTGCACGGTGGTGGAGAAGGAGCCGGAGCGCCCCGATACCGTCATGAAGATGACGATCGAGGAGCTGGACCTCTCCGTGCGCAGCTTCAACTGCCTGAAGCGCGCGAATATCAACACCGTCGAAGACCTCACGAACAAGACCGAGGAAGAGATGATCAAGGTGCGCAACCTTGGCCGCAAATCCCTGGAAGAGGTCGAGCACAAGCTCGCTATGATGGGCCTGAGCCTGGCGAGCGACGACAACCAGTAATAACCAGTTACTCTTATCAAGGAGGAAAACCGATATGCCCGGAACAAGGAAACTCGGTAAGACCACCGATCAGCGCAAGGCGATGCTCCGTCAGCAGGTCACGGATCTGCTCGATATGGGCCGCATGGAGACGACCGTCTTCCGCGCAAAAGAGATCGCGCCTCTGGCCGAGAAAATGATCACCCTTGGCAAGAAGAAGGACATGGCTGCCTACCGTCAGGCGCTGGCCTTCATCACCCGCGAGGATGTTGCCAAGAAGGTGTTCGATGAAGTCGCCCCGAAGTATGCCGACCGCAACGGCGGCTATACCCGCATCACCCGCATCGGCACCCGCCGCGGCGATGCGGCCGAGATGGCTGTCATCGAGCTCGTGTAAGGAGCTTCCGAACACAACCCACAACGCACCGACTGCATTTGCAGCCGGTGCGTTTTCGTGTTTTACACGCGGGGACTGTCTGTGGTATAATATCACATTAGACAGACAACAAGGAGGGACGTGTATGCGCATTCTGGTCGTGGAAGATGAACAGGACCTCAACCGCATTCTCGCCAAAACACTCACAGCCGAGGGCTACAGCGTCGACGCCTGCTTTGACGGCGTGGAGGCGCTGGACTATCTGGAGGGTGCGGAGTATGACGCCATCGTGCTCGACGTGATGATGCCGCGCATGGACGGCTTTTCGCTCCTGGCGCAGATGCGCGAGAGCGGCAACGAGACGCCGGTCATCTTCCTCACGGCGAAAGACAGCGTACCCGACCGCGTGCGCGGGCTCGACGCCGGGGCGGATGACTATCTCGTCAAGCCGTTTTCGTTCGACGAGCTTCTGGCGCGGCTGCGCGTCGTCACGCGCAAGCGCGGCGGCAGCGCGACCAATGTCTTCACCGTCGCCGACCTCACGGTCGACACCGCCTCGCACCATGTCACGCGCGGCGGCCGCACGATTGCGCTCTCGGCCAAGGAATTTGCCCTGCTCGAATACATGATCCGCAACCGCGGCGTTGTGCTCTCGCGCGAGCGGATCGAAAACCATCTCTGGAACTATGACTACAGCGGCGGCTCGAACGTCGTGGACGTGTACGTGAGCTATCTGCGCCGGAAGATCGACGCGGACTATCCCACCAAGCTCATCCACACCGTCTGGGGCGTCGGCTGGGTCCTGCGGGAGGAAGCATGAAACGTCCGTCACTGAAATTGCGCATCACCGCATGGTTCGCGCTCATGATGTTCGTCATCGAGGCGCTGGTGCTCGCGTTCCTGCTCGCGGTCAACGGCACGGTCGCCACGAACGACCCGGAGGCGCGCCTCGTGCGCATGGTCGAGCACAATGCCGACCGCGTCAAATATAACCACCGCCAGTTCCGCTACGGCCGCATCCATTATAACCGCAGCGGGGTCTATACCGTGCTCTATGACGCGGACGGCAATGTCCTGCAGGGCACGTTCCCGGCGGAGTTCACGCCATCGGAGCCCCTGCCGCTCGGCGGCGAGACCGTGCGCCTCGTCGACTGCGGGGAGAACGAATATTACGTCTACGATGTGCACGTCGACATGATGGTCGGCAGCGTCTGGCTGCGCGGCGTCATCGACGCGGACGCCAACGGCGGCGTCATGCGCGTCATCCTGCCGCTGGCGTGGTCGCTGCTGCCGGTGCTGCTGGTGCTGTCGGTCATCGGCGGGTATTTCATCGCCAGCCGCGCCCTGCGCCCCGTGCGCCAGCTCACGGCCGCGGCCAATGCCATCTCCGACGGGCAGGATCTCAAGGCGCGCATCGGCCTGCCGCACACGAGCGGCAGCGACGAGATCTATCAGCTCTCGGCCTCCTTTGACAACATGTTCGACCGGCTTGAGCGATCGTTCGAGGCCGAGCAGCGCTTCACGTCGGATGCCTCGCACGAGCTGCGCACGCCGACGACCGTCATCCTCGCCGCCTGCGAGGACGCGCGCAAGAACGCGCAGACGCCGGCGGATTATCAGGCGGCGCTCGATGTCATCGACCGGCAGGCGCACAAGATGTCGGCGCTCATCCGCAGCATGCTCGAGATCACGCGCCTCGACCAGGGCACGCAGAAGGTGAACTGGGAGTATGCCGATCTCTCCGACCTCGTCACCGTCATCTGCGACGAGCAGGCCATGGTCGCGCGCCGCGGCATCCGCATCAGCTGCGCGGCCGAGCCGGGCATCTTCATCGACATGGACGTCTTTCTCATCTCGCGCGTCGTGCAGAATCTGCTCGACAACGCCTTCAAGTTCGGCGTGGACGGCGGCTGGATCCATGTCATGCTCCGGCGCGCGGCCGCGGGCGCCGAGCTGACCGTGCAGGATAACGGCATCGGTATCTCGCAGGAAAATCTGGATAAAATATGGCAGAGGTTCTATCAGGCCGACCCCAGCCGGCAGGAAAACGCCGGTCTGGGTCTGGGCCTGTCGATGGTGCAGCAGATCGTCACGCTCCACGGCGGCACGGTCGCCGTCGTGAGTACGCCCGGCCGGGGCACGACGTTCACGGTCACGCTGCCCGAACACCACGGAAAAGAGGAAAATTGATATGAAAAAAACCGTTTTGCGCGCCTATGCCCGTCTGATTGCGGAGGTCGGCGCACGTGTGCAGAAAGGGCAGGACGTCGTCATCGAGGCCGAGCTCGACCAGCCGGAGTTTGTGACCATGGTCGCCGATGCGTGCTACCACGCCGGGGCGCGCAAGGTCACAGTCACGTGGAAGCACCAGGCGCTCGAGAAGCTCGCCATCCGGCGCGAGAGCGTCAAAACGCTCCAGACCGTCGAGGCTTGGGAGCGCGCGAAGCTCCAGCACTATGTCGACACGCTCCCGTGCCGCATCTACCTGCTCAGCGAGGACCCGGACGGCCTGCGCGGCGTCAGCCCCGCGAAAATGGCCCGCGCCCGGCAGGGGCGCTACAGCGTCATCAAGCCCTACCGCGACCAGATGGAGGGGCGCTACCAGTGGTGCATCGCAGCTGTGCCCGGCGCGGCATGGGCCAAGAAGGTGTTTCCGCACGAGACAAAGGCCCACGCCGTCGAAAAGCTCTGGGAGGCCATCCTGCACACCTGCCGCGTGGACGACGACCCCATCGCCGCGTGGAACGCGCACAATGCCGACCTGCAGGCGCGCTGCGACCATCTCAACAGCCTCGGCATCGCGTCGCTGGAGTACCATGCATCCAACGGCACGAACCTCACCGTCGGTATGATTCCCGAGGCGCAGTTTTGCGGCGGCGGGGAGTACACGATCGGCGGCAGCTATTTTAACCCCAACCTGCCCACGGAGGAGTGCTTCATCTCGCCCAAGCGCGGCGAGGCAGAGGGCATTGTCTATTCGTCGAAGCCGCTGTCGTATCAGGGACAGCTCATCGAGGATTTCTCCATCCGCTTCGAGCGCGGCCGCGCCGTCGAGGCGCACGCGCGCACGAATGAGGCCCTGCTGCAAAAGCTCATCGCCATGGACGAAGGCTCTGCCTACCTCGGCGAGTGCGCGCTCGTGCCGTATGACAGCCCCATCAACCAGACAGGCATCCTGTTTTACAACACCCTGTTTGACGAAAATGCCTGCTGCCACCTCGCGCTCGGCATGGGCTTCATCGACACCATCCGCGACTACCCGAACCGCACGCTCGAGGAGATGCGCGCGCTCGGCGTGAACGACTCCATGATCCATGAGGATTTCATGATCGGCACGCCGGATCTGGCCATCACGGCGCACTGCCGCGACGGCCGCACCGTCCCCGTGTTCCGGGACGGGACGTGGGCTTTTTGACCAAAATCCCACTTTTTCGTCGAAATACCGCGAATTGTGGTGCGCTCCGATTTCAGAGCGCACCATTTTTCTTTGAAAGTGGGGAATTTGCGCGCAAAACCGTTGCATTTTCGCGGCGCGTATGGTAAGATACGCCTGCACGGAAAATCTTACCGCTTACTTGCACCTGACAGGAGGTGACCGGCATGAAGCGAGCCCTTTTGTGCACTCTGATCGCGGCGGCGCTGCTGCTCGGCGCCTGCTCGCGCGCATCGGAGAGCACCGTGCGCGCGCCGGATGCCGGCGCACCGCTGACGCTGTGCCTCGGCGCCGGCCCTGTGACGCTTGACCCCGCGCGCACGGAAAACGGCATCGGCGCGACGTATGTGGTCAACCTTTTCGCCGGCCTGACCGGCTACCGCACCGGCGGCGATGGGACGGCGGAGCTCACGCCCGAGCTGTGCACGGCCCTGCCGGAGCCGGAGGCCCTGCCCGACGGGCGCGTGCGGTATGTGTTCACGCTGCGTGACGGCCTCACGTGGTCGGACGGCACGCCGCTCACGGCGGCGGACTTTGTCTACGCGTGGAACCGGGCGAGCACGCTCGAGGATGCGGCGGCGCCGTATCTCTTTGCCTGCATCGACGGATACGGCACCGGCTGGCTGAACGTCGCGGCGTCGCCCGACGGGCGCACGCTCACCGTCGTGCTCGCGGAGGCCATGCCGACATTTTTGCAGCTGTGCGCCCAACCGGCGTATGCGCCGGTGCCCTCCGGCGCGGCGGACACTGCGAGCTGGACGGCCGACGGCGCGGCCTTTGCCGCCAGCGGGCCGTACACGGTCGCCGAGTGGACGACCGAGGGCCTCACGTACACGAAAAATCCCGCCTATTGGGACGCGGACAACGTCGCGGCTGAGACGGTGCGCTTCGTCTTTCAGAGCGATCCCAATGTTTCGGAGTCTGCCTTCCTCGCACGGGAGTATGCGCTCAGCTGGCCGGTGCCGGACGCCGCGCTCGACGACCTGCGCACAAATCACGCGCCCGAGCTGCGCACCGTCAGCCAGCTCGGCACGTACAGCCTCTGCTTTTCCATGAGCGACCCGGCGCTGAGCGTTTTCTCCCAGACGGAGCGCGCGCAGATCCGCACGGCGCTCGCACTGCTCATCGACCGCAGCTATCTCTGCAGCGAGATCACGCCCGGCGCGCAGCAGAGCGCGAATGCGCCCATCCCGCCCGGCATCTCGGACGCCGACGGCAGCGCCTTTACTTCGCACAACGGTGCTGACGGCAAGGGCGGCGGCTATTACGGCAGCGATTACGAGGCCAACTGCAAGCAGGCCATTGCGCTCCTGCGGCAGGTGGCGGAGTCGTCCGGCCGGTTCACGGTCAACGCGCAGGGTGTGTGTGCTGGGTTCCCGGAGCTGACGTACCTGACGTCCGACGCGGCGGGCCACGTCGCCATTGCGGACGATCTGCAGGCGCTCTACGCCCGCTACGGCATTGCGCTCACGGTCACGGCGCAGGACATGGACACCTTCCTCGCCAGCCGCGCCGCCGGGGGCTACTCCGTCACGCGCTGCAGCTTCAGCGCTGATATTGACGACCCCATGCCGTTTCTCTCCCTCTGGGCGAGTGGCGCGGGCAGCAACTGCGTCGCCCTCGGCCGCGGCGCACACGCGGACTACGCGGGCTACAGCGTCACGCTCGACGGCCGCACGAAAGATAACTGCACCTGGGCGGAGTCATACGACGCGCTGCTCTACCGCATCCAGAGCAGCGGCGACACGGCCGAGCGCTATTCGCTCATGCACCAGGCCGAGATGCTGCTCATGCAGACGGGTGCCCTGTGTCCACTCTACTGGTACACGGACACCTACTTGTGCAACACGCACGTGCAGGGGCTGCTGGCCGGCCCGCTCGGCGCGCAGTACCTGATGGGCGCGCACGTGGAAAAGTGAATGCAGTGAGTGCAAAGTGAATGAAAATGAAAAAACAGCCCCGCTGCCGATTTCCCGGCAGCGGGGCTGCTGCAATATTGAATTTTACAGGAACACGAAAAACAGCATCACGATCAGGTACGCGAACGCGAGCGTCATCGGCGCGAGCGCGAGCACGGCGGTCAGCCGCCAGTCGTCTGCGCTCTCCACGACTGTGCCCTCATAGACCGGCTCGCGCGTCCCGGCGAGCGTGCCGTGCAGGTAGCTGCGGTAGAGCTTCAGAAACTGCTTGCCGTCGCGGCGGCCGATGCTGTAGGATGCCTGCTCCGGCGTGCGGGGCTGCAGGGCGTGGTGTGTGCGCATCCGATGTTCCTCCTCATGCACCTCGAAAGGTGTCGAATCTTTCACAATACTATTATACGCACCCGGGCGCCGCGCGTCAACCGGGTAAGTTTTCCGGTGCGGCGGTCTCGGGCACGTGCGTCGCGTCGGGCGACGGTTCCGGCGTGACCTCCGGGGATGGCTCCGGTTCCGGCGTCGGCGGCGGGGGCAGGATGATCTGCGGCGGTTTTTTTGGTGTGGGCGTCGGCGTGGGGGCCACGGTCTGCACCGGCGTGGGCGCCGGGGCCGGGGGCTTGCGCGGGATGCTGCCGACTGCGAGCCACAGCGCTGCGATCACGGCGGCGAGCACGGCCAGCACGACGGCCACGGTCAGGATGATCTCGCGCCGGCGCGCGTGCGCATGCTTCCTGCGCTGGGACACCTGCTCGGCGATCCGCGCGGCCGATACCTCGAACCGCCGCGTCTGCGACAGCTCCTCGGCCGGCGGCTGCGGCAGGGGGACGGTGGTCTCGGCGTCGAGCGCCGTGATCTCGATGAGCACGAGCGTGATGTTGTCGCTCGGCCCGGCGGCGAGCGCCTGCGCCATGAGCGACTGCCCCAGCTCCGGCAGCGGCAGGTCGGCGCCGAGCGCGGATTGCAGCTGCGTGTCGCTGAGCTTGCCGGTCAGCCCGTCGGTGCACAGCAGCAGCCGGTCACCCACGGCGAGCGGTACGCTGGCCGCAAAATACGGCATGAGCCGCTGGCGCGCACCCAGCATGCCCAGATACTGCGTGAGCACGTGTTTGTCCGGATTGTCGGCTGCGTCGGGGGCAGCGCCGGCGTCGAGCTGCTCCTGATACTTGGTGTGGTCGCGCGAGATGCGCTGCAGCGCGCCGCCGCGCTGCAGATAGATGCGGCTGTCGCCGACGTTGCAGCAGTAGGCGTGGTTGCCGGTCAGGTGCACGGTCGCGGCGGTCGAGCCGCTGATCTGGCCGCTGGCCGCGATCATGTCGCACACGGCAACGTTTGCCCGGCGGAAGAAATCGAGTGCATTAAACGGCTCGTCACTGCTGCACGCGTGCAGCGTCTGCGCGCACAAAAGGGCCGCCTGCTCGCCGTTGGCCTCGCCGCCCATGCCGTCGAACACGCCGTAGATCAGGCGCTTGCTCTCCTGCTCGGCGGCCGCCTCGGCCACAGGGATGGCGGGGTCGCGCTTGAACGTGCCGTTGCAGTAGTAGTTATCCTCGTTGTTGTCCCGGCCGGAGCCGATGTTCGTCTGCGCGTAGCACAGCGCCCGCATCGCGCATCCCTCCCATGCGAAATCTTCTCTGCTGCTATCGTACCGTTCGGCGGCCGGTTTGTCAACGTGCTGTCGGCCGGAGTACAGAAAAATCTCACCCAAACCGCCGCCGTGGGGATTCCATCGGCGGCGGTTTTGTGCTATGCTGGTCAAAAAGAACGCCGCCGTGTGTCCGGCGGCGATGGGGGAACGGATATGAACGAACGATTGGATGCGGCGCTCGAGCAGCTGCCGTTCTGGCCGAACCTGACCGAGCCGCAGCGCGAGCTTGCGCGGCGCGGCGCGCGCCTGGCGCAGTATGACCGCGGGGCGCTCGTGCACGGATGCGACGGGCAGTGTCTCGGCATGATCCGGGTGCAGACCGGCCGCCTGCGTGCGTGCATGCTCTCGGACGACGGGCGCGAGATCACGCTCTACCGCCTCACGGACGGGGACGCCTGCGTGCTGGCGGCGGCGTGCGTCATCCGGCAGATCACATTCGAGGTGCAGCTCGTGGCCGATGCGCCGACGGAGCTGCTCATCCTCGGCGCGCACGTGTTCCAGCAGCTCACGGCCGAGAATATCCACGTCGAGTGCTGCATGTACCGCCTAGCAACCGAGCGCTTTTCCGACGTCATGTGGGCGATGCAGCAGCTGCTGTTCACGAGCTTTGACAAGCGCCTCGCGCAGTATCTCTGGGACGAGTCCGACCACGCCCGCGCGCCCGTGCGCGCCACGCACGAGCAGATCGCGCGCGACACCGGCGCCGTGCGTGAGACCGTCACGCGCATGCTGCGCCACTTTGCCGACGACGGCATCGTCTCGCTCGGCCGCGGCACGGTCACGGTCACGGACGCCGAAAAATTGCGCCGTCTCGCCGGAATGTGACTTTGCCACAGAACGCGGGTGTAAAATCTGTTAAAATCAGCACATACTAACACAGACGACATTCCAGAAAGGAAGATTTTCATGATTACACTGACGAAAGAAAACTTTGCGCAGGAGGTTCTGCAGTCCGACAAGCCCGTGCTCGTGGATTTCTGGGCGACGTGGTGCGGCCCCTGCCGCATGATGGCCCCCGTGGTCGAGGAGCTCGACGCCGAGCACCCGGAATACAAGTTCGGCAAGGTCAATGTCGACGAGCAGCCGGAGCTCGCGGGCGAGTACCGCATCATGAGCATCCCGACGCTGATGGTGTTCCGCGGCGGCCAGGCTGCGGCTGTGAAGGTCGGCGTGACGCCGAAGGAAGAACTGCTGAAGCTCCTCGGCTGAGCCGGGGAATTGTGGATTAGAAGGAGGAGACAAGTATGCACTGCACTGTAAAAATGACCGAGGATCTGTATTGGGTCGGCGCGTCCGACCGCCGTCTGGCCCTGTTTGAGAGCGTGTACCCCATCCCGCGCGGCGTGTCGTACAACGCCTATGTCCTGCTCGACGAAAAGACCGTCCTGCTCGACACGGTGGATCAGTCCGTCGCCGGCCAGTTCTTTGAAAACCTTGCCCATGTCCTCGACGGCCGCCCGCTGGACTACATCGTCGTGCACCACATGGAGCCCGACCACGCCAAGACGCTCGAGGAGACCGTGCGCCGCTATCCCGAGGCGAAAATCATCTGCAACGCGAAGATCCGCGATATGATCCGCAACTACTTTACCTTCGACATTGATGCCCGCGCCATCCTCATGGCCGAGGGCGATACATACTGCTTCGGCAAGCACACGTTTGCCTATGTCATGGCGCCGATGGTCCACTGGCCGGAGGTCATGGTCAGCTTTGATGTCACGACCGGCACGCTCTTTTCCGCCGATGCCTTCGGCACGTTCGGTGCGCTCAATGGCAATCTCTACGCCGATGAGTACGACTTTGAACATGACTGGCTGCCTGATGCCCGCCGCTACTATACGAACATTGTCGGCAAGTACGGCACGCAGGTGCAGGCCCTGCTCAAGAAGGCTGCCACGCTCGACATCCGCATGATCTGCCCGCTCCACGGCCCCGTCTGGCGCAAGAACATCGGCTGGTTTGTGGATAAGTACAGCAAGTGGAGCTCCTACACGCCCGAGCAGGAGGGCAGCGTGCTCATCGCCTACTCCTCCGTCTACGGCCACACGGAAAACGCGGCGCAGGTGCTCGCCACCATGCTCGCCGGGCGCGGCGTGCGCAACATCGCCATGTATGACGTCTCCGTCACGCACCCGAGCTATGTCGTGGCCGAGGCCTTCCGCTGCAGCCACCTCGTGTTCGCGTCCACGACGTACAACGCCGGCATCTTCTGCAACATGGAGACGGCGCTGCTCGACATTGCGGCACACAACCTCCAGAACCGCACCATCGCCCTGATCGAAAACGGCTCCTGGGCGCCGACGGCCGGCAAGCTCATGCGCGGCATCCTCTCCAAGCTCAAGAATGTGGACATCCTCAACGAGACGCTTACCATCAAATCCTCGCTCAAGGACGACCAGCTCACTGCACTCGCCGAGATTGCGGACGCGCTTGTGGCCTCCATGCCGAAGCCGCGCCCGATTGTGAACGAGGGCAAGCAGAACCCTGCCGCGCTCTTCAAGTTCCAGTACGGGCTGTTCGCGCTCTCCGCCCGCGAAGGGGACAAGGACAACGCCTGCGTCATCAACACCGCTATCCAGATGGCCAACAAGCCCGAGCGCATCTCCATCTCGGTCATCAAGGCCAACTACACCTGCGGCATGATCGAGCGCACCGGCGTGTTCAACCTCTCGCTGCTGACAAAGGAAGTGCCGTTTGCCTTCTTCCAGCATTTCGGCTTCCAGTCCGGCGCGGATGTGGACAAGTTCGCAGACTGGACGGACTGCGCCCGCAGCGACAACGGCCTGTATTACATCAACCGCTATACGAACGCCATGTTCTCCTGCCGCGTCGTTGAAAGCTACGACCAGGGCAGCCACCGGCTCTTCATCGCCGAGATCACGGAGTCCAAGCTCTTCAGCAACGACGAGACCGTGACCTATGACTATTACCGCAGCCACATCAAGCCTGCGCCGCCGAAACTGGCCCCCGCCGAGAAGGCGACCTGGGTCTGCTCTGTGTGCGGCTACGTGTACGAGGGCGAGACGCTCCCGGCCGATTTCATCTGCCCGCTGTGCAAGCACCCGGCGTCCGACTTCGTCAAGCACGAGGCCAAGCCCGCGGAAAAGCGCGTCGGCTTCGTCTGCACCGTCTGCGGCTACGTGTACGAGGGCGCGGACATGCCGGACGACTTTGTCTGCCCGCTGTGCCACCACCCGAAGTCTGATTTCAAACCGCTCGAGTAAGCGCCCCCCCGAATAGAGAAAAATGCCCCGCCGCAGATTTCTGCGGCGGGGCATTGTACGTTTCTATTATTTCGGCAGCACGCGCAGCCAGTTGTCGGAAAAGAGCGCCTGCAGCAGCGCACTGTCATAGCCGCGGGCGGCGAGCGCTGCATAGAGCCGCGGATAGTCCTGCACGCCGGTGATGCCGCCGCCGAGCGTGTCGCATCCGTCGAGGTCGCCGCCGAGCGCGAGCGTTTCGTCGCCGCCGAGGTCAAGCAGGTGCTCGACGTGGCGCACGACGGCGTCCATGCCGTCGCCGCCGAGAAAGTCCGTGTAGAGGTTCAGGCCGACCACGCCGCCGCTGTCGCGGATGGCGCAGAAGAGGTCGTCCGAGAGGTTGCGCGTGTGCGCACAGACGGCGCGGCTGTTCGCGTGCGAGGCGATCACCGGGCCGAGCCCGAGCCGCACCACGTCCCACGTAGCCGCCTCCGACAGGTGCGACACGTCCGGCAGCATCCGGTGCGCATACAGTGCGCGCACAAAGGCGCGCCCCTGCGCCGTGAGCCCCTGCGCCGGTGCGTCGCAGTGCGAGCCCGCGAGGGCGTTCGCGTGGTTCCACGTCAGCGTCACGTACACGCACTCCCACGCCGTCGCGTCGTCCAGCCGCCCGGGATCGCAGTTGAGCAGCTCCGCGCCCTCGATACCGAGCAGCGCAGCCGTTTTCCCGGCGGCCCAGGCGGCGCGCACGTCCCGTGCCGTGCGGCAGCGGCGGACGAGATCGGCATTGCGTGCGCATTCACGCTCCAGCAGCGCGTGCTGCCGCTGTGCAATGGCATAGAGCGGCTCGTTTACCGCTGCGCTGTCGGCAAACACGGCAAAGATCTGCGCGTGCTGCCCGAGGGCCGCGCAACGCGCGAGATCGACGTGCCCGGTGTTTTGCCGTAGGCCTTCGCCGGTGGCCATGCAGCGCGCGAGTGTGTCACAGTGGCCGTCAAAGCAGCGCATCACGCATCCTCCTGCCGCGTCACGGCCTCGAGATAGTCGTAGTACGGCAGCAGGAAGCCGAACCCGCGCACAAGCTCCTCCGTCAGCGCGGGGGAGAAGAGCAGGTCGTCGTGTTCGCGCACGCACGAGAGGTCGAGCACGCGCTTATTGTACCACGGGCGCAGGAGCGCGCCGGGGTCGCCCTTCGCGCGGGCATAGTCCTGCCCCGTGAGCACGAAGGTGTCCTGCGCGTTCAGCTGCTCTGCCAGCGCCGTCAGCGGCAGGGGATCGGCGTCGATCGCGCGGCGGAAGCACGCCATCGTGTTCGCCTTCGCCCAGTAAAAGCCCATGCCGTAGCTGTAGTTGTGTGGGGTGATCTCAAAATAAAACGCCGGGATCTCCGGCCCGCGGCTGCTGTCGCACCGCAGCGTGAACCAGAGGTTCTCCTTGTACGGCCCGCTGCCGTGCAGCCGCCGCGCGTCGCGGTAGATGCGCGCCACATGCAGGTACCACTTCCGGTCGGGGTACGCCTGCTCGAGCGCCGCCGTCACGTCCGCAGCCAGCGCCTTCATGGGCCGGTCGAGCGTGTCGAGAAATACCTGCTTGTGCTCCAGGAACCACGGGCGCTCGTTGTGAAAGCGCAGCTCCCAGAGAAAGTCGATCGTTGCATCGGAAAAGCCTGTGAACATGTGTGTTTCGCTCCTTGTCTCTGCGTGGAAAGTATCCCTATCTTACGCCGAAATATCTGTCCGTGCAAGGCCCGGCGCGATGGAGTAATCCCTGTTATTTTCAGGGTTATTGTCACATTGCCGAATCATGGTTGCATTTTTGGCAAATCTTTTGTATACTATCCCTTGCGCGGCCGTTTTGCCGCGGGAAAATGAAAAATTGCAGAGGAGACAAATCATGATTGACAAAATTGACAGTGTGGTCAATGCGATCGGCGGCTTTTTGTACCAGCCGTACATCGTGCCGCTGTTTCTGATCGTCGCGGGCCTGTATTTCACGATCCGCACCGGTCTGATCCAGTTCCGCCTGTTTGGCGAGTCTATCCACGTCGTCGCGGAAAAGCCGAAGGAGAAGGGCAGCATTTCCTCGTTCGGTGCACTTATGGTGTCCACGGCGTCCCGTGTCGGCACCGGCAACATCGTCGGCGTGTCCACGGCCATCTGCCTCGGCGGCTTCGGCGCCGTGTTCTGGATGTGGGTCGTGGCGCTGCTCGGCGGGGCGAGCGCCTTTATTGAGTCCGCGCTCGCGCAGGTCTATAAGAAAAAGGACGGCAAGGGCGGCTGCATCGGCGGCCCGTCGTATTACATGGAGCAGGCACTGCACCAGCGTTGGCTCGGCATCATCTTCGCCGTTGTGCTCATCCTGACGTATGTCGTGGGCTACAACATGCTTGCCTCCTACAACCTGCAGGACGCTTTCTCCGGCTTTGGCTTCTACGCCAAGAGCCGCACGCCGTACATCATCGGCGCGATCCTGGCGGTGCTGTTCGCCGCATGCGTGCTCGGCGGCGGCAAGCGCCTGACTGATATTACGGGCGTGCTCGTGCCGGTCATGGGCGTGCTGTATATCCTCGTGTCGCTCATCGTCATCTTCATGAACATCAAGATCTTCCCGAGCGTCATCGCCAATATCTTCCGTGATGCGTTTAATTTCAAGGCGGCGTTCAGCGGCTTCGCCGGTTCGTGCATCATGTGGGGCATCAAGCGCGGCCTGTACTCCAATGAGGCCGGCATGGGCTCGGCGCCGAACGCGGCCGCCACGGCCGATGTCTCGCACCCGGCCAAGCAGGGCCTTGTGCAGATGCTGTCCGTGTTCATCGACACGCTGCTCGTCTGCTCGGCCACGGCGTTCATGTGCCTGTGCTCCGGCGTCGTGCCGACCAAGGAAGCGGCCGGCGCGGCCTATGTTCAGGCGTCCATGCAGCAGGCGCTCGGCAGCTTCGGCCCCATCTTTATCGCCGTGTCCATGAGCCTGTTCGCATTTACGACACTCATCGGCAACTACTATTACTGCGAGGGCTGCCTGAAGTATATCCTCCGGCGCGACCCGAGCCGCGGCGGCATGCTGGTCTTCCGTCTGGCCGCGACGGCGCTCGTGTTCGTCGGTGCTATCGTCAGCGCCGGTCTCGCGTGGGATACAGCCGACATGCTTCAGGGCACGATGGTCATCATCAACATCCCCGTCATCCTCATCCTCGGCAACAAGGGTGTGGCTGTGCTCAAGGACTACATGCGCCAGCGCAAGGAGGGCAAAACCCCCGAGTTCCATGCCGCCGACATCGGCATCACCGGTACGGACTACTGGAACTGAACCTCCCGAAAACAGAACAGAACAGAAAAACACCGGCCGTCTCGGCCGGTGTTTTTTCGCCGTGCAGGCGCTTTGTCACGCGGGGATGCGGCGGTACAGCCGCGCGCGCAGCAGCGCTGCCAGCGCGAGCTTGACCGCGTCCGGCAGCAGAAACGGCAGCACGCACTTGGCCAGCACCACGCCGAGCGTGATGGCGCCCGTGCGGGTGTAGACGATGAGGAACCACGCCGTGCCGAACGCGTAGCACACCAGCAGCCCCACGACTGCCGAGAGCACGAACACCCACTGGCCCCGCCCCCAGCGCGCCTGCGCGAAGGCAATGATGAGCGCCAGCAGTACAAAACCGACGAGGTAGCCGCCCGTCGTGCCGAGCAGGGACGCAAACCCGCCGCGAAAGCCCGCGAACACCGGCGCGCCCACCGCGCCCAGCAGCAGATACACCAGCACGCTCACCGTGCCGCGCCGGCCGCCGAGCAGGCCGCACACGGCGAAGATGGCAAACGTCTGCAGCGTGAACGGCACGTCCGCCGGGATGCTGATCCATGCGCACACGGCGATGAGCGCCGCACCGATCGCGCAGAAGCACAGGTCTCTGGTCGAAAATTTCATAAGATCTCCTCCAATTGTAAAGCAAAGCAAAGATAAACTTAACAATCGGACGATAGCACACGGGCGGTGAATTGTCAACCGATTTTGAAAAATGCTTTACAATTTCGCCGCCATCGGCTAAACTGCTGTCAGAAGCTATGGAATAAGGAGTGTGATCTTATGCTGCGGGACGATGTTTTGCTCCTGCTCACGGAGGCAGAGGGGTATCTCTCCGGTGAGGAGATGCGCGAAAAGCTGGGCGTGTCGCGCGCGGCGGTCAGCCAGGCGGTGCGCGCACTTCGTGCCGACGGGTATGACATCGACGCGGTCACGAACCGGGGCTACTGCCTGCGCGCGCGGCCGGATACGCTTACGGCCGGGGATGTGCTGCCCTACCTGCCGGAGGCGCGGCGGGCGACGGTGCAGTGCTTTGCGCAGATCGACTCCACGAACAGTTACCTGAAGGCCGAGGCCATGCGCGGCGCGCCGGACGGCCTGTGCGCCATCGCCGACCGGCAGACGGCCGGGCGCGGCCGGGCCGGTCGCCCGTTCCGCTCGGACGCGGGGCAGGGTGTCTACCTGTCTATGCTCCTGCGGCCAAACTGCGCGCCCACGGCGGCCATGACCATGACGGCGCACGTTGCTGTGGCCGTCTGCCGCGCGCTCGAGGCGTGCGGTGTGCAGCCGGGCATCAAATGGACGAATGACCTTGTCCTCGGCACGAAAAAGCTCTGCGGCATCCTCACGGAGCTGACCGTCGAGGCCGAGACCGGCACGGTCGATTCCATCGTGGCCGGCATCGGCGTGAACGTCCGCCAGCGGCCGGAGGACTTCCCGCCGGAGCTGCGCGCCATCGCGGGCTCCGTCCGGTCCGAGACCGGGCAGGAGATTTCACGCGCACGGCTGGCCGCCGAAATGGTGCGCGCGCTCGACCGGATGTATCTCGACTGGCAGCGTGACCCGCGCGCGTATCTGGACGATTACCGCGCGCGCTGCGTCACGGTCGGGCGGCCGGTGCGCGTCGTGCGCGGCGAGCTTGTCCGCACCGGCTTCGCTGAGGCGGTGGACGATGACTTTGCGCTCGTCGTCCGCTGGCCGGACGGCGCGCGCGAGACCGTCACCGGCGGCGATGTGTCCGTGCGCGGTTTGTTCGGCTATCTGGATTAAGGAGGCGCGCATGGCGGACACTTTGTGCATTTCCACCGCGCTGCTGACGACGGCGCGCGCGTGCGCGCGTTTTACGATGACCTGACCGACGCCATGGCCGATGCGCCTTATCCGCCCGGCTGGCGCAAGGGTGTGTACCCCACGCAGGCGTTTGCCCGCTGCGGCTCGACGTGCTCGGCGGCAACGTCCCGGCCGAGCGGCTCTATGCCGGGCAGGGCTTCACCTGCCGCGGCACGGTGCGGATGTTTTATAACGACACCGGCTGGACGGACTACGGCCTCTATGAATACCTGCTGTGAGCGGGCAGAAAAATCCGGCTGCGGAATTCCGCAGCCGGTTTTCACATGTTGGTGCGCTCAGTACGCGCTGATGGGCAGCGAGTCGTCGTCCTGCCCCTTTTCCACGGAGCGGATGACGATGTCGTAGCCGACGTTCTCATTGACCTGCACATGTACGGTCTCGCCCGCGCGGTGGCCCATGACGGCCTGGCCGACGGGGGATTCCTTGCTGATGAGGCCCTCGAGCGCGTTCTGCCGCAGCGTTGTTACGAGGCGGATCGTCTGCTCCTCGTCGTCGTCCGGGATATAGATGACCACCTTGTCGAACAGACCCACTACATCACCGGACGAGTGGTCGGAGATGACCTTCGCCGTGTCCACCATCCGCTGCAGATAGCGGATGCGGCTGTCGTTGCGGTTTTTCTCGCGCTTGGCGGCCTTGTATTCGAAGTTTTCGCTCAGGTCGCCGAAGCCGCGCGCCACCTTGACCTCCTCGATCAGCTTCGGGCGCAGCTGAAGCGTGCGGTAGTCGATCTCGTCTTTCATCTTCTGAATGTCGACTTCCGTCAGTTCGTCATACATGAAAAACACCTCGATTTCTCAGGTGTCCATCTTATCACATTCCGTGTCGGAAGAAAAGGCTTTGCGGTCGTTTTCCACGAGCTGCTTGTGAAAGATCGCGCGGAACACGCCGCGCGTGGCCGGCCCTGCAGCAAAGATCTGCCACAGCAGCGCCCACGGCAGGTTGCGGTAGAGCGTGGCGAGAAAGCGCGCGAAAAACTCCGCGTCGATGCCCGTGAACAGCGCCGTTGCGATCAGGCTCATCGACGGGCACATGACCATGACCGTGCAGCCGGACACGGCCAGCGTCACGAGCAGCGGATTGTCGCGCCCCGGCTGAACGAATCTGTGCGCGATGTGCTGCCCTGCATGGCTGCCATAGAGCGTGGAGACGACAAAGACGATCGCGCCCATGAACGCGGTCTCCTTCAGCGCTGGCAGAAAGACCACGTTTGACATCGCGCCGAGCTTGTGCGCGACGTTGGCGACCTCCATCCCCAGCGCCATGAAATACGACATCAGCAGTCCGAAGACCGCACCCTGTGTTTTTGTCTGCGGCATAGTGCAGACCTCCTTTTTTGATGTGCGGCCGCTTTGCGCCGGGCAAACAAAAAAAGCGCACAGCGTCCGGTGTCCGGATGCTGCACGCTTTGCGTTCCTGTTGTGTCAGTGCTACACGAGCCAAGTTCTTTTTTAGCAGATTTCGGCCGAAAAGTCAAGCGCCGGCACATGATTTTCCGCCGCCCGGGAACACTAGCCCATATCGAAAGGAGTGGTTCGGATGGACCTGCTGCAAGTGGCGGTCACGGCCGTGGGCGCGTTTGCGGCGCTGTTTCTGCTCTCAAAGCTCATGGGCCACCGCCAGATCTCGGAGCTGAGCGTCTTTGACTACGTCAACGGCATCACCATCGGCTCCATTGCCGCCGAGATGGCCACGGAGCTGGAAAAGCCGCTGCGTCCGCTCGCGGCCATGGTGGTCTGGGCGCTGCTGGTGTGGCTGCTCGAGGCGCTGACGAGCAAGTGCCCGCGCCTGCGCAAATATATCAGCGGCTCGCCGTCGATCGTCTTTGACAACGGCAAGCTCTACCGCCGCAACATGAAAAAGGCCCGCCTCGACCTGAGCGAGTTTCTCATCCAGTGCCGCCAGCAGGGCTTTTTCGACCTCGGCGCCATTCAGACGGCGGTCTATGAGCCCGACGGCCGCCTGACCATTCTGCCCGTGGCGGCCCGCCGCCCGGCCACACCGGAGGATATGGGCATTGCCCCGGAAAAGGAGCAGATCTTCACCGAGCTCGTCATGGACGGCCGCGTTCTCGGCGAGAACCTGCACCGCATGGGCGTGGACGAGACGTGGCTGCTCAGGCAACTGCGCCAGCAGGGCTACCACAGCGCGCGCGAGGTGTTCCTCGCCGTGGCCGATGCCAACAAGCAGGTGGCTGTTTACCCGGTCAGCACTTGACAGAGCCCGAAAAACGCGCTATGATTGCTTCAAATTATTGAACTTTTTGAAGCAAGAGGCGATCACTATGCAGCATACGGAGCTTTGGCGCACGGGGAAGTTTCTGCTCTTCTCGTGCTCGGCCGGGCTGATCGAGCTCGGCAGCTTTGCGCTCTTCAACGAGGCGTTTCACTGGCCGTACTGGGGCGCGTACCTGACGGCGCTTGTGCTGTCGGTGCTGTGGAACTTCACGTGCAACCGGCGCTACACCTTCCGCTCGACGGAGAAGGTGGCGCGGGCCATGGCGCTCGTGTTTTTGTACTACTGCGCGTTCACGCCGCTGTCTACGCTGCTCGAGCACCGGCTCGCGGACGTGCAGGGGTGGAACGGCTATCTCGTGACGTTTTTGAACATGGTGTTCAATTTCGCGACGGAGTTTCTCTACCAGCGCTTCGTTGTCTACCGCAACTCGCTGGACACGAACAAATTCGCGCATTAAAACGAAAACGCTCCCGCTGCGTGCGGGAGCGTTTTCCTATCAGGTCTCGGTTTTCGGCTCGCTTTCCACGTCCGGCAGCGTGAACCCCGGGAAATATTTCTCCGCGAAGGCCACCTGCGGCACCTGAAACGTCCGCCCGCGCAGGTATTCCAGGATACCCGCGTCCGTCGGCAGCGTGAATGTGAGCTTGTAGGAGTAGAGCATCTGCCCCGTCTCGCCGTAGGTGCGGTTGATGCGCTCGCGGCCGTACTTCCCGTCGCCGAGCAGGGGGCAGCCGGCGGCGGCCATCTGCGCGCGGATCTGGTGCGTGCGGCCGGTCAGCAGCCGGCACTCGACGAGCGAGAGCCCCCGGCGGCTTTGCAGCGTGCGGTATTCCGTCACGGCGGTCTTGGCGCCGGGCTGCGGCTTTTTCGTCACGTAGACCTGGTTTTTCACCGCGTCCTTGAACAGATACCCCTCCAGCCGTCCCTCTGCGGGCCGCGGCCGGCCGCAGACGACGCAGAGGTAGGATTTTTCGATCTCGCGGCCGCGGATCTTGTCGTTCAAAATGCGCAGCGCCTCGGCGTTTTTCGCCGCGATGACGATGCCGCCGGTATTGCGGTCGATGCGGTTGCACAGCGCGGGGGTGAAAGCGTTTTCGGCCTTCGGATCCCACTGACCGTTCTGGCGCAGGTAGGCCTGAATGTTTGAGATGAGCGTGTCCCAGCTCCACTCGCCCGCACTGTGGCACAGCACGCCGGGCTTTTTGTCCGCCAGCAGGATGTTCTCGTCCTCGTAGACGATGTCGAGCCGCGGCGTCGCGATCTTCAGCCAGGCGTTGTGCTCCGTGGGCTTTTCAAAAAACTCGTCGTTGATATATAATTGCAGCACGTCCCCCTCAACGAGGCGCACGTCGCGCTTGCTGCCCTTGCCGTTGCGCTTGATGCGCTTGAGGCGGATATATTTCTGCAGCAGCGATTCCGGCAGCAGGGGAACGGCTTTGCCGACGAAGCGGTCGAGCCGCTGACCGGCGTCATTTTTGCGTATCTGGATCTCTTTCATGTCACACACCATCTCCACGCAACGATTATCGCGGATTTTCAGCGCATTGTCAACACAAATTCCTGTTGACAATTGGGGTAGATATCATCTATAATACTAAAGCGATTGTGCGAGGTGCGCTATGAAGCTGAATCTGAGAGAAATCATAGAAATTCCCGGCGGCAGTGTTCCGTTTGCGCAGGAGCTGGACACGGCCCTGCTCGACTTTCCCTCCGTCCGGGCTTACACCGCGCCGATCACGGCCGAGGGCAAGGTGGTCAATACGGCCGGCATCCTCACACTGCAGGGCAAACTGCATGCGGAGATGCTGTGCGTGTGCGACCGCTGCGGCGCGGAGTTTCCGCGCACGGTCGACCTCGACCTGCACGCCGACATCACGGCGGATGCGCAGGACGACGATCCTGAGGTGTTTACGCTCGACGGAGACTGGCTCGATGTGGACGAGGTGCTCTCCACCTGCTTCATCCTCAGCATGGATACCAAGTGCCTGTGCAAGCCCGACTGTGCCGGACTGTGCGACCGCTGCGGCGCGAACCTGAACCTCGGGCCGTGCCGGTGCCAAAAACCCCGCGATCCAAGAATGGCTGTATTAGAGCAGCTTTTGGATAATAAAACTGACGAAGAAGAGGAAGCTGCTCATAACAGCGACTGACGAGGAGGTGTCATCATGGCAGTCCCGAAAGGAAAAGTGTCTCGACAGAGACGTGACAAGCGTCGTTCGTCCCAATGGAAGCTCACCGCTCCCGCGATTGTGAAGTGCCCGAACTGCGGCGCATTCGTCATGCCCCATCACGCCTGCAAGACCTGCGGCAAGTACAACGGACGCGACGTCATCAAGGTTGACGACTAAAAGAAGCTGAGAAGAGGAGCGTTTGCCCCTCTTCTTTTGCTATGTGCCGGAGTTTTCCGGCGCATAGCAAAGGAGATTCTGAGCAAAGGAGGCGCGGCGTATGCATCGCTGCACGATCAGCCACATCGACCCCGACAGCCCGCTGCGCCACACGGCTCATCCCGGTGACCGGCTGGTGTCCATCAACGGCAACCCGATCACCGACGTGCTGGATTATAAATACTACGCCTATGACCCGGAGCTGGCCGTGTGCCTGCGCCGCCCGGACGGGACAGAGCACACCGTGCACGTTTCCAAGCCCCTCGGCGGCGAGCTGGGGCTGGACTTTGAGACCTACCTCATGGACAACGCTCACTCGTGCGCCAACCACTGCGTGTTCTGCTTCATCGACCAGATGCCGCCGGGCATGCGCCCGACGCTGTATTTCAAGGACGACGATGCGCGCCTGAGCTTCCTCATGGGCAATTATATGACGCTCACGAACCTGTCCGAGCGCGAGGTGCAGCGCATCATCCACCTGCACATCAGCCCCATCAACGTCTCCGTACATGCGACGGACCCGGAGCTGCGTTCGTTTCTGCTCGGCAATCCCCGCGCGGGCAAAACGCTCGAGATCATGCGGCGCTTTTCTGACGGCGGCATCACCATGAACTGCCAGATCGTCTGCTGCCCCGGCCTGAACGACGGCGCGCAGCTGCAGCGCACGATGCACGACCTCGCGGCGCTCTATCCGCAGGTGCACAGCGTGTCGATCGTGCCGGTCGGGCTGACGAAGTTCCGCGAGGGGCTCTATCCGCTCACGCCGTTCACGCCCGAGCACGCGGCCGAGACGCTTGACCTCGTCAATGCCTTCGGCGACGAGTGTGTCGAAAAATTCGGTGCGCGCGTCTTCTTCTGCGCCGACGAGCTGTATCTGAAAGCGGGACGCGAGCTGCCGCCGGAGGAGTTTTACGAAGAATTCACGCAGCTCGAAAACGGCGTCGGCATGCTGCGCCTGCAGCAGACGGAGTTTCGCTCGGCGCTGAGCCTGTCCGACCCGCCGGACGGCGTGCCGTTTTCCATGGCGGCGGGCGTTTCGGCAGCGCCGTTTCTGGAAAAACTTTTGTGTACGGCACGCGAAAAGTATGCTACAATAAAAGGACACGTCTACGCGATCGAAAATGATTTCTTCGGCCGCAGCATCAATGTCTCCGGCCTCATCACCGGGCAGGACCTCATCGCGCAGCTGCGCGGGAAGAACCTCGGCGAGCGGCTGCTGATCTCGAACAACATGGTGCGCCACGACGAGCTGGACTTTCTCGACGACATTACGCTCGAGCAGGCCAGCGCCGCGCTCGGCGTGCCCATCTATCCCGTGGACGCCGACGGCTTCGCCCTCTGCGACGCCATGTTCGGCATCCTGCCGGAGGTGCACCTGCCCGACCGGGGCAGCGGCAGCACCGACGGCGCGGAATACTACAAATACAATCCCCATAAGGAGGGATAATCATGTCCAGACCCCTGGTTGCGATCGTGGGCCGGCCGAACGTCGGCAAGTCCATGCTCTTCAATAAGCTCTGCGGCCGCCGCCTGTCCATTGTCGAGGACACGCCCGGCGTCACGCGCGACCGGCTCTATGCCGAGTGCGAGTGGTGTGGCCGCACGTTCGACATCGTCGATACCGGCGGCATCGAGCCGAGCACCGATAATGAAATTCTGCTGTTCATGCGCGAGCAGGCACAGCTCGCCATTGACGCGGCCGACGTCGTCGTGCTCGTCACCGAGATCGGCACCGGCGTCACCGCCGCCGATCAGGAAGTGGCCAATATGCTCCTGCGCTCGAAAAAGCCCGTCGTGCTGGCCGTCAACAAGATGGACGCCACCGGCACGGTCGACCCCGGCATCTATGAGTTTTACTCCCTCGGCCTCGGTGACCCAATCGCCGTTTCCGCCGTGCATGGCCACGGCACGGGCGACCTGCTCGACGCCTGTCTGGAGCACTTCCCGCCCGAGGATGCGGACGATGCGGACGCGGACTATACCCGTGTCGCCGTCATCGGCAAGCCGAACGTCGGTAAGTCCTCGCTCGTGAACCTCATCCTCGGCGAAAAGCGCGTCATCGTCAGCAACGTTGCCGGCACGACGCGCGACAGCGTCGACACCCGCTTTGAGAACAAATACGGCAAGTATATCTTTGTCGACACCGCCGGTATCCGGCGCAAGTCCCGCGTGGACGACCGCATTGAGAAATTCTCCGTCATGCGCGCCAAGCTCGCCATCGAGCGCGCGGATGTGTGCCTGATCATGATCGACGCGCGCGACGGCGTCACGGAGCAGGACACGAAGATCGCCGGCCTCGCGCATGAGGCGGGCAAGGCGTCCATCATCGTCGTGAACAAGTGGGACCTGGTCGACAAAGAGACCGGCACCATGGAGAAAATGCGCAAGGACGTTCTGCGCGACCTGAGCTTCATGTCCTACGCGCCGGTGCTGTTTATCTCGGCCCTGACCGGTCAGCGCACCGAGCGGCTGTTCGAGCTCATCAACTTTGTCAACGACCAGAGCGCCATGCGCATCACCACCGGCATGCTCAACAACGTCCTCGCCGACGCGCAGGCGCGCGTCCAGCCGCCGACGGACAAGGGCCGCCGCCTGAAGATCTATTATATGACGCAGACGGGCGTCAAGCCGCCGTGCTTCGTTGTGTTCTGCAACAGTAAGGAACTGTTCCATTTTTCCTACCAGCGCTATCTGGAAAACCAGATCCGCGCCGTGTTCGGCCTGGAGGGCACGCCCATCCGCATGGTCATCCGGCAGAAGGGAGAGCAGGAATGATCCCCGGACTGCTCGCGGCCATCGCCGTTTTCTCCTACCTGCTCGGCGGACTCAACGGGGCGATCATCGCATCGAAATACGTCTTTCACCGCGACGTGCGCGATTACGGCAGCGGCAACGCCGGCCTGACAAATTTCTACCGCACGTTCGGCGCGCCCGGCCTCGCCATCGTCATCGGCACGGATGTACTCAAGACTGTCATCGCCGTCGTGGCCGGCGGGCTCATTATGGGCACGCAGGGCGCGGCGTCCACGGGGCAGGTGTTTGCGGGCTTTTGTGTCATGCTCGGCCACATCTACCCGGTGTTTTACGGCTTTCGCGGCGGCAAGGGCGTCCTCTGCGCCGAGACGATGCTGCTGATCGTGAGCTTTCCGACCGGCCTTGTCTCGCTGCTGATTTTTGTCGGCATCGTCTGGGCCACGCGCTATGTGTCGCTCGGCAGCATCTGCGGTGCGCTCATCGCGCCCATCGGCGTGCTCGCCGCCTGCGGCAAGCTGCCGGCACTGCTGAGCCTGTTTTGCGTGATCCTGCTCGTGGTCAAGCACCGCAGCAACATCGGCCGGCTCATCCGGCACAAAGAGTCCAAACTGTCTTTTAAGAAAGACCTGTCCGATAAATTTGACGACGAAGATTTTTGAAACAAGAGAAGAGGGAACCAACCAATGCTTGAACTCAAACACCTTTGCTTTGAGGCCGAAACGGACGACGGTGTCCGCCAGATCCTCAAGGACGTGAGCCTCACGGTCGATGAACGCATGGTCGTCATCACCGGCCCGAACGGCAGCGGCAAGTCCACCATGGCCAAACTCATCGCCGGTATCGAGCAGCCGACCTCCGGCCAGATCCTGCTCGACGGCGAGGACATCACACACATGTCCATCACCGAGCGCGCCCGCCGCGGCATCAGCTTCGCTTTCCAGCAGCCGGTGCGCTTCAAGGGCATCACGGTCTTTGACCTCATCAGCATCGCCTCCGGCAAGAAGCTCTCGACGAACGAGGCCTGCACCTATCTGTCCGAGGTCGGCCTGTGCGCGCGGGATTATGTCAACCGCGAAGTGAATGCCAGCCTCTCCGGCGGCGAGCTCAAGCGCATCGAGATCGCGACCATGCTCGCCCGCGGCACGAAGATGTCCATCTTCGACGAGCCCGAGGCCGGCATCGACCTCTGGAGCTTCCAGAATCTCATCAGCGTGTTCGAGAAGATGCACGAGACGATCCACGGCAGCATCCTCATCATCTCGCACCAGGAGCGCATCCTCGAGACGGCCGACAAGATCGTCGTGCTCGTCGACGGCGAGATCCGCGCTATCGGCAGCAAGGATGAGATTATGCCCGTGCTCATGCAGGCGTCGAGCGTGTGCAGCCGCCTGGCTGACAAGGTCTGAGGGAGGGAATCACCATGGATGCGATTGAGAAAAAACTGCTCGAAGAGGTCGCCGACCTCCACGGCATCCCCGAGGGTGCCTATAACATCCGCGCCGACGGCAAGCTCGCCGGGCGCAATACGACCGCGCACATCAACATCGTCACGAAGGAAGACAAGCCCGGCATTGACATCTACATTGCCCCCGGCACGAAAAACGAGAGCGTGCACATCCCGGTCATCATTTCCCAGACCGGCCTCAAGGACATGGTCTACAATGACTTCTACGTCGGTGAGGACTGCGATGTGACCATCGTCGCCGGCTGCGGCATCCACAACTGCGGCACGCAGGAGTCCCGCCACGACGGCATCCACAGCTTCTTTGTCGGCAAGAACGCCAAGGTGCGCTACATCGAAAAGCACTATGGCGAGGGCGACGGCAACGGCGAGAATGTCATGAACCCGACGACGATCGTTGACCTCGGCGAGAACGCCTACATGGAGATGGAGACGACCCAGATCAAGGGCATCGACTCCACCTACCGCGACACGCAGGCCCACCTGTCGGACGGCGCCACGCTCATCATCAAGGAAAAGATCATGACCCATGGTCACCAGCATGCGGAGACGAACTTCTCCGTCGACCTCGACGGCTATGACTCCAGCACGAACGTCATCTCCCGCTCCGTCGCCAAGGATCACTCCAGCCAGATGTTCAACTCCAACATCCGCGGCAACAACAAGTGCGCCGGCCACTCGGAGTGCGATGCCATCATCATGGACGAGGGCACCGTCGGCGCGCGCCCGGAGATCACGGCCAACTCCGTCGAGGCCAGCCTCATCCACGAGGCCGCCATCGGCAAGATCGCCGGTGAGCAGCTCAACAAGCTCATGACCCTCGGCCTGACCGAAAAGGAAGCCGAGGAGCAGATCATCAGCGGTTTCCTGAAGTGAGGTGCGCGGCGTGATCGAGATCCTCTGTTTCGGCGACAGCAATACCTATGGCTTCACACCCGACTGGAAGCACCGCTACGGGCGCGATATCCGCTACCCCGGCGTGCTGCAGGCCCTGCTCGGCGACGGGTATTACGTCGCGGAGGATGGCCTGGTCGGCCGCACGGCGGCGTTTCCGGACGATAACCGCGCGGGCCGATCCGCACTCGAGACGCTGCCGCTGAGCATCGAGAGCCACGGCCCGGTGCAGTACATCATCCTCATGCTCGGCACGAACGACTGCAAGATCGAAAAGTCCCGCTCTGCCGAGGACGTGGGCGCCGGCATGGATAAGCTCGTGCGGCTCGTTATCGGCATGCTGCCCGCGTGGACGAAGATCCTGCTCGTGGCTCCGCCGCCGCTCGGCCCGGCCGCGCCGCAGCGCGACCCGGAGTATGACGCGCAGTCGCTCTCCGTCTCACAGGGCGTGGCGGCGCAGTATCAGATGATCGCCGAGGCGTATGGTCTGCGGTTTCTGGACGCCGGCACGGTCACGCAGATGAGTGCGCTCGACGGCGAGCACCTCGACCCCGACGGCCACAGGAAGCTGGCCGCCGCCATTGCGGACATCGTCCGCCGCGACTGTGAGGCATGAGCGCGCTGACGCATATATGACGCACATATCACGGTAAAAGAGCTCTCTGCGCGGCGCCCGGCAGCCGCGCAGATTTTTTCTCCAAAATGCAAAAACGTTCTTGACATTCGTGTCGTTTTCTGATAAGATACACCTTGCCTGTGGGGGTATAGCTCAGCTGGGAGAGCGCTTGAATGGCATTCAAGAGGTCAGCGGTTCGATCCCGCTTATCTCCACCACGAAAAGAGACATCCGATCGGATGTCTCTTTTTCATTTTAAAAGTCGCGGGGTTTTGGCAGGTGCGCCGCATCCTTTTTTTGCATTTTCTTTCTGCACAGTCCTGTTTATGGGACTGGCAATCTGATAGTATGAAGGCACAGAGAAAAAACGGTGCAGGGAAAGGAGAAACGATATGTGGTTTTTTGCACTCATATATATTATCGTCGGCCTGCTGCGTGAGAGCTATCTGGAGTTTGTTGCTGCGCAGTACGATTGCGATCAATGCAGATGGATGGCGGAGAGCAAGCGCAATGGGCAGCTGCCTGCAGACTACGAATGGTGGGGGCGCTAGCACATGACGGCGCCCGAGCTGCGGGCGATCGCTCGACGAGCTTTGTGAAGAGTTGGACATCTGACCGCTGCAGGGTCGGCAAGCGGCGATAAGAAATCCCCGGCGCGCGGTGAATGCCGCGCGCTGGGGATTTTCCATTATGCGCTTATCTAAAAACCGTGTCAGGTTTTGGCCGCGGGCGGCGCATATAGAACCGCTGCAGTTCTTTGATCGTGTAGTTGGTGCCGAATTGGCGGTTGATGAGATTGCGCGCCATGCCCCAGTTCCAGCCGTACTCGCCAATGAGCCGGTACAGAGCGTCGAGTATTTCTGGCTGCATATCGGGTCATCCTTTCTGATTCTACAGGTTTTCCGGCCGCATGGTCTGCGGCGGTGCAGTGCCGATAGGAGCTGTCCCGAAATCCGGCACTGCCGCTAAGAAAAAGATAGCATATTCCAGGCATAAATTCAAGGAAATAGCAAAAAATCTTGCATAGATGAGATAAAGATTTGAAAAAATCCCCGGCCAACGGAAAAAACCGATAGCCGGGGAATGCAATTTTGCGCCGCTGAGGTTATTTGCCGAGGGACTTGACCCAGTCGGCAACTTCCTGCTGCGTGACGGCGGATGGGAAGCGCTTGCCTGTCTGCCAGTCACCGGTGCCGGCGAGTGCCGCAAGCTGCGCGCCGCTCTCGCCGATGTCGCTGCTGCCGGAGGTGCAGAAGGGGATGACTGTCTTGCCGGTGAAGTCATTGGCCTTGACGAACGTGTCCACCGGCCACGCGGCGATGCCCCACCAGATCGGGTAGCCGATGTAAACGGTGTCATAGTCGGCCCAGTTCGCCACAGTCGTGGTCTTGAGCGCCACATCGCGCAGGGCCTCATCGTCGTGCTCGCGCGAGACGCGGCTGTCGGCGTTGTTGTAGTCCAGATCGGCGCTCGTGTATGGCTCGGCCGGCTCGAGTTCCAGCAGGTCGCCGCCCGTCGCGGCGGCGATGGCCTCGGCCGCGGCTTTTGTGTTGCCGGTCGCGGAGAAATAGACGACGAGCGTCTTGCCGCCGCTGGCGGCGGGGGCCGTGGTGGTTTCGGGCGCAGTGGTCTTGCTGCCGCAGGCGGCGAGGCTCAGAAGCATCAGCGCGCTGACCAGCAGGGGGATGATCTTTTTCATGACGGTACCTCCTTAGTCGTGGATGGCCGCGATCCAGCGGTCAATGGTCTTGTTTGGTGTGCGCAGCGTTGTGTCGTCGAAGTGCACGTCGAGGCCGGGCTTCACGTCCGCGCCCGGGCACAGCGCCCGCATATCCCGAATCGAGCGGCCGAGCCAGCCGCCGTTCGTGGCGAAGGGGTAGACGGTCTTGCCGCCGAGGTCGTGCGCGGTCAGAAAGGCGCGCATGGCGGGGGCGCAGGTGTACCACCAGACGGGCGTGCCGAGCACGATCGTATCGTAGCGGCTCAGGTCGATGTCCATCGGTTTCAGCTCCGGCAGAAAGCCCTGCTTGACCTCCCGCTCGCCCTGCGCGACCACGTCGTCATACGAGCCGGTGTAGGGCACGACGGTGTCGATGCGGGCAATGTCGCCGCCGATGGTGGTGTGGATGCGCTCGGCGATGTGCTGCGTGTTGCCGCGGTAAGAATAATAAAGAATGAGAGATTTCATATTGCTTACCTCCGTATTGCATATTGTTTTCAGGTTACCGTCATCATACAACCTGAAGCTGACTTTAGGTCAAGTGCGAAAATGTAAAGTTTTTTTGAACCGTGTAGCCGGATACACAGGTATATATTGTGAACAATGGAATTTTACTTGACAATCCGCAAAACATCTGCTAATGATGGATAGCGGTGGGCGGAACGGACAATTTCTGCGACCGCCGGGCTGCGGCTCCGGCGTGTGCGGCCGTCCCCATAGAATACAGGAGGAACCATGAAAGACAACCGCGAAAAAGAACCCGAGATCAAAGTAAAAAGTGTAAAGAAAGCCCTGGATGTGCTCAACTGCTTCATCAAGAAGCAGCCGCTGGGCGTGACGGAGATCAGCGAGATGCTGGGTCTGTATAAGAGCAATGTATACGATATTCTTACGACACTCACGGCTATGGAGTATCTGACGCAGGTCAAGGAGACCGGCAAATACGAGCTGGGCATTGGTATTGCACGGCTGGGCAATGCGGTGGGTGACCGCTTTGGCTTCCACAAGCTGGCGGGCCGTCACATCCACGAGATCGCCGCCGAGGTGGGGGAGACCGTTTATCTGACGACCCTGATGGGCACCTCCGTGCTCTACCTGGATGTTGCCGTGCCGTCGAACGAGCGCAGCCCGGCCATCGTCAGCTCCGTTCGCAACAATATGGAGCCGCTCCACTGCACAAGCTGCGGCAAGGCCATGCTGGCCTGCATGCCGGACAGCTTTGTAAAGGAGTATTTGTCCATGCCCATGGAGAAGTTTACCGAGTATACTATCACCGATCCGGTGGAGCTGAGCAAGGAGATCGACCTGATCCGCGAGCGCGGCTATTCCCGGGACCAGATGGAATACTCCGTTGGCATCAGCTGTGTGGCCGTGCCGATCGTGGTGCACGGTAATCTGCAGGGTGTGATCAGCATCAGCGCGCCTTCTCCGCGCATGGAGGATGCGCGGGTTATGCAGTTTGTTGAAATTCTGCGGCAGCATGTCCGACAAATTGAAAGCGATTTGTCGAAATAAACAATTTTGCGCTGGAATTTTGTGATATAGTCCAAATTGACGTATTCGGAAAACAGTGCTAATATGAAGCCATAGGATGGTTGCACTCTATTTTTTTCTTTGTGTTATATGCAGAACAGCGTTCTATAATTTAGAACACATGCTGTTTTGCCTTTTGCATTCCACAGTCGATTAGGTAGAGGCAGAAGAGATGCAGGCCCTCGCGCCTGCACTTCTTTGTTCTGCTATATAGAACGCTGTTCTGAAAAACAAAACTGCCAGGCATACAGAGTCCAGAGGTGGGGTTGTGTGTCGGTAAGACAAATCATGCAGGAGGGTTGATCCAGCGATGGAAAAAATCAAGTTGAACACCAAGCGGTGTAAGGGCTGCTACCTGTGCGTGAGCGTGTGCCCGGTCAAGGCGCTCTCTCCGTCCGGTGAGCTTGGCGAGCAGGGCTATGAAACCGTGAAGGTCGATGAAGAAAAGTGCATCACCTGCGGCAGCTGCTACAGAATGTGCCCTGACTACGCGATCGAAATTTTGAAATGAGAGGGAAGTGACAAAACAATGGCTAAAGTATTGATGAAAGGCAATGAGGCCTTTGCAGAGTCCTGTCTTCGCGCTGGATGCCGTTTCTTCAGCGGCTATCCCATCACCCCGCAGACGGAGATTCTGGAGTATATGTCCTGGCGCATGGAGCAGGTCGGCGGTCAGTTCATCCAGACGGAGTCCGAGCTTGCCGGCATCAACATGCTCTTCGGCGCGGCCTGCTGCGGCGCGCGTGCGCTGACCACTTCCGCCGGCCCCGGCTTCTCCCTGAAGCAGGAAGGCATCTCTTACCTCTGCGGTAACGACATCCCGGCGGTCATCGCGGACGTCATGCGTATCGGCTCCGGCCTGGGCGACATCTTCCAGGGCCAGGGCGACTACTGGCAGCTGACCCGCGGCGGCGGCCACGGCGATTACCGCACCATCGTTCTTGCACCGTCGAGCGTGCAGGAGAACGCCGATCTGGCCTACCTGGCCTTCGATCTGGCGGAGAAATATCGTCATCCCGTTCTGATTGGCTCCGACGCCGCCATCGGCCAGATGGTCGAGCCCGTCGAGCTGCCCGAGATGCGCGAGCACGACATCAACACGTATGACTGGGCCATCCGCCCCCGCAAGGCCGGCGAGGACCAGAAGGTCATCTGGAACACCTACTACACCATCGGCGCCGACGCCTACATGGATTACCTCAAGGAGAAGTACGCGACGATCGAGGCCAATGAGCAGCGCTGGGAGAACGTCCAGACCGACGACGCTGAGATCGTCCTCGTGGCATACGGCATCAGCTCCCGTGTCTGCAAGGCAGCGGTGAAGAAGGCGCGTGCGCAGGGCATCAAGCTCGGCCTCATCCGCCCAATCACCCTCTGGCCGTACCCGCAGAAAGCGTTTGATGCGCTGGGCGATCAGGTCAAGGGCTTCCTTGTGGTCGAGATGAGCATTCTGGGCCAGATGTGCGACGACGTGGTGCTGGCCTGCGGCAACAAGCATCCGGTGGAGAGCTACGGCGAGTTCGCAAATGTCCCGTCTGAGGATGTCATTCTCGAGCGCGTCCAAGAGATGCTGAAGAAGTACTGAGGAGGGACAGACAATGAAACTGAGTGTACCGAATGGAATCAACATGGATGCCCATGTGGGCTGGTGCCCGGGCTGCGGCCACGGTATCGTGGCCCGTCTGGTCGCGGAAGCCGCCAGAGATCTGGGGATCGAAGAAAATATCATCATGGTCGAGGACGTGGCCTGCGGTGAGTTCGCGCAGAACGTCCTGAAGTTCAACACCATCGGCGCTGCCCACGGTCGCCCGATCATCACGGCTGCCGGCGCCAAGCGCACCCGCCCCGACGCGATCGTCATCGCGCACCCGGGCGACGGTTCCGCCTACAGCATCGGCATGGAGAGCACCATTCACTGCGCGCTGCGCAATGAGAACATCCTGGCGCTCGTCGTCAACAACAGCGTTTTCGGCATGACCGGCGGCCAGATGTCACCGACCTCCCTGCCGAACATGAAGACCACTTCCTCCCCCAAGGGCAGAGACGTGGAAAAGAACGGCCACCCCTTCGACGTGACCAAGACGCTCAGCAGCTTTGACATCGCTTATCTGGCCCGCGGCAGCGTGGACAGCCCGGCGCAGGTCATCAAGACCGGCAAGATGATCAAAAAGGCGCTCCAGAAGCAGATGAACGGCGAGGGCTTCTGCCTGGTCGAAGTGCTCAGCCCGTGCCCGACCAACTGGAACAAGCAGCCTGCCGACGCGCTCGAATTCATGAAAGAGCAGCAGGAAGCCTTCTATCCGCTGGGCGAGTTTGTTGATAAGGGAGGAGAAGCATAATGACTGAAATTATTTGTTCCGGATTTGGCGGACAGGGCGTCCTCGTGGCCGGCATGATCCTTGCAGACGCTGGCATGGAAGACGGCAAAAACGTCACCTGGTATCCGTCCTACGGTTCCGAAATGCGCGGCGGCACCGCCAACTGCAACATCAAGATCAGCGAAGAGGAGATCCCCAGCCCCTACTGCCATCAGCTGGACATCCTTTACACGCTCAACGATGCGGCGATCGACAAGTTCGAGAGCCAGGTCCGTCCGGGCGGCATCCTGCTCGTCAACAGCAGCCTGGCTCGCAAGGACAGAGTGTACCGCGATGACATCCAGGTCATCAAGGTTCCTGCAACGGACATCGCCAATGAGCTCGGCAACGCCCGCGGCACGAACATCGTGATGCTCGGTGCACTGTCTTACGCTTCTCCTGATTTTGACGTGACGTATATGCGCGGCGCGATCGACTACTTCTTCGCCAAGAAGGGTAAGGTCAACCCGAAGAACGCCATCTGCTTCGACCGCGGCGTGGAAGCAGCCAAGGCGCAGGTATAAACTGTCTCATCGCTTCGGCATCGGCGGGAAAACACCCGCCGGTACCGAAGTGCGAGGCGGCAGGAGAGAGAAATAATAGAATTATGGGAAATGTCAGAGTTGTTGACGCAATTATTATTGTCGTCTACTTTGCGGTCATGGCGGTCATGGGTATCATCGCTTATCGCCGCAACAAGACCAGTGAGGACTTTTTTGTCGCCGGCAAGTCCATGGGCACGTTTTCTCTGGCGGCTATGTGGCTGTCGTCCTGGATCGGCGGTTCATCCATCGTGGGGACATCCACAGATGCCTATAATCTCGGCGTTACCGGCGGTTGGTACGTAACGATCCTGGCAGTTGGCTGTGTGATCTTTGGTCTTACGTTCTCCAAGGTAACAAAAACGCTGGGCGACAAGCTCAAAAACATTACTTACCCCGGCCTGATCATGAGCCGGTATGACCGCGTCTCGAGCGATATCGTGATCATTTGCTGCTTTCTTGCAAATGTCGGCTTCCTGGCCAGTCAGCTTGTTGCCATGGGCAGCATGCTGACGACGATCACGGGCTGGAGCGCATCGACCTGCTTTATCATCAGCACCGTTATCACCATTGCATATTCCGCCATCGGTGGTTTGATGGCAATTAAATATACGACCTGGATTCAGTTCATTCTCATCGTCCTGGGTACGGTTGTGCTGGGCATCCCGCTGTCTGCCAAGGCAATGGGCGGGTTCAGCCAGCTGCAGACGCTTCCTCCCGAGTGGTTTGACATCGGCCGCCGCGGCTGGCCGATGATCCTTGCGCTCGGCGTGAGCTCTGTGTTCTCGTTTTTCACCAGCATGGACAGCTACACCCGCTGCTTTGCTGCCAAAAACGAGCGGGTCGCCCGTGACGGCGCCCTCTGGGCCGGTCTCGGTGTGTTCTTCATCGCAATTGGCGCCACGATCATGGGCATGGCCGCAAAGGTCCTGCTGCCCGAGCTTCCGGCTGGCAGCAGCGCTTATGCTGCCCTCGTGGCAAAGTTCTTCCCGGTCGGCGTCTCCGGCCTCGTGCTGGTGGGTGTGTTCGCTGCGATCATGTCGACAGGTGTCGTGTGCATCAACGTCTGCTCGGCCAATATCAGTGTGGACATTTACAAAGATCGCATCAAGCCGGACGCACCGGACCGCAAGGTCATGGTGCTCGGCATTGTCAGCTCGCTGGTCGTCGGCGTGATTGGCGCGCTGCTCGCCTGGTGGAAGTATGACATCATCGAGTTGCTGCTGCTTGCCTTCACGTTCCAGGCATCGGCGCTGTTCTTCCCGACGGTGTGCGGCGTGTTCTGGAAGAAGCCGACGGCAAAGGCCTCCTCTGTCAGCATGATCGTGTCGCTGGCGGTGGTGCTTCTCTGGCTGGTCGGCGACGGCCTCGGCTGGGGCAAGCTCTTTGCAATCGACGCGCTCTGGCCCGGCCTGCTGTCTTCCGGTGTGGTGTTTTTCGTCATGACGCTTACAACCAAACCCACGGAGGCGGACAAGCAGCGCTGTGAAATCTTTTTCGCAAACCCGGACGCAAAACCGGAGGAAATAAAGTAAAGAAAATCGTGCAAACAGAAAGGGAAACGAAAATGAAACTAGTTTATGCAGAGACCCCTGCAACCATGGGGCAGGACCATTCTGTCGATGACAGCTTCCTGCCGGAAGGCGTTACGCACATCATATCCGAGTACGATCCGGCGCAGCCGATCACCTCGGAGAAGAACCAGAAGTTCGTCGCGGATATCAAGGATGCCGACATCATCATCAACAGCTATGTTGACTTCCAGGAAGAGCTGCTCGACGCCATGGATCACTGCAAGGTGATCTCCTTCCAGTCCACCGGCTACAACGCCGCCAACCTCGAGTACGCCGCCAAGAAGGGCGTCGCCGTGGTTTCCATCCGTGACTACTGCACGCAGGAGACGGCCGAGAACGCTATTGCTTCCATGATGTGCCTGCAGCGCAACACCATCAACTACAACCGTGCGATCCAGGAGGATAAGGTCTGGGATTACAGCCTGTTCCCGGGTATGAAGCGCGTTGAGGGCCAGACCATGGCCATCATCGGCTTCGGCCGCATCGGCCAGCACGTCGGCCGCATCGCCGGCAAGGGCCTGGGCATGAAGGTCATCGCCTATGATCCGTTCCTGCCGCCCGAGATCGCCAAGGAGCAGGGCGTGGAGCTCGTCGATCTGGACACCGCGCTTGCAGAGGGCGACGTCATCTCCGTGCACATGAACCTCACGGCCGACAACAAGTATTTCTTCACCAAAGAGACCTTTGCCAAGATGAAGAAGCACCCCATCTTCATCAACGAGGGCCGCGGCGAGATGGTCGAAGAGGCCGCGCTCAAGTGGGCTCTGGACGAAGGCATTCTCCGCGGCGCCGGCATCGACATGCTCGAGTCGGAAGACCCGGATCTGAGCAAGTGTGTGCTCATCGAGGATCCCCCGCGCAAGAACCTCATCATCAACCCGCACAGCGGCTACTGGTCCGATACCTCGGACTATCTGGTGCGCAAGTACTCCATGGAAAATGCCATGAACTATGTCAACGGCAACTTTGACGCCGTCCATGACATTCGCAACGGTGTGAGAAAGTAAATTTCCCCTCCGGGGCCTCCCGGGAATGATAAGTTTAATTTGAAAGAGAGGATTCACCCCATGAAGAAGTGGAAAGGTATGGTTGGCGTTCTCGCATGCGCCTTCCTGTACTCCTCGATGTACCTGCTGCCTTATATCAAGTACATCTTCTATGATGCAATCGTCGCGGCGACCGGCTTTACCAATACGCAGATCGGCATCACACTGAGCGCTTACATTGTCGCAGCCATCATCAGCACGGTCCCCAGCGGCTGGATCGCCGACCGCTTCCCGCCCAAGAAAATGCTGGTCCTGTCCGGTGTCGCGCACGCGATCTTCAGTGTCATGGCGCTGCTGTTCATCCGCAGCTACACGATGACGCTCGTGTGCTTCTTCCTGATGGGCCTGTCGAGCACGCTGGCCTTCTGGTCACCGGTGTTCAAGGCCGTTTCCATGGCCGGTTCCAAGGAAGACCAGGGCAAGTTTTACGGCCTGTTTGAGGGCTTCAACGGCATCGGCAGCATGCTCTTCAACTTCGGTGCTCTGTGGGTGTTCGCCCGCGTGACCAGCGGTTCCGTCGATGCCCTGAAGGCTGTCTACATCTTCTATATTGCGGCCTCCGTTGTCTCGACGCTTCTGGTCGCGTTCCTGTATCATGCGCAGCTCGACGCCGTTGAGACCGAAAACAAGGAAAAGCCGGAGCACGAAAAGCGCGCGAGCACCAAGGAGATCTTCCGCGTGTTCAAGATGCCCAAGGTCTGGATGTTCAGCCTGATGGTCTTCGGTGTGTACGGTTTCTACTGCGGCAGCAGCTACCTGACGCCTTACTTCTCCACCGTGCTCGGTGTCAGCGTTGCGTTCTCCGGCGGCCTTGCCACCCTGAAAAACTACGGCACCCGTCTGGCCGGCGCTCCGATCGCCGGTGCGATCTGCGACAAGATCGGCCGCCTGAAGTTCATGGTCATCGGCTTCGTTGTCGCCATCGTTCTGATGATCGCCTTCATGATGATGCCGGCTTCCAACAGCGCGCTTGTGCCCATCATGATCCTCATGTTCGCCCTCGCGCTTGTCGACGTGGCCATGAAGGGCGTGCAGTTCTCCGTACTCGATGAGATCGGTGTCGACCAGAGCGTCAACGGCATGGCCATCTCCATCGCCAGCCTCATCGGCTTCAACCTGCCCGACGTGGCACTGCACCCGATCTTCGGCGCCATCCTCGATGCCAACGAGCCGGTCGCAGCCTATAAGATCATTTTTGCCTGCCTGCTGGGTATGCTCGTGCTGGGCTTTGTCATGAGCCTGGTCCTCGCGCTCATGCAGAAGAAGAGCCCGAAGCAGCCGGAGCCGGCCAAAGCGGCAGAGTAATTCCCGATTCCATTCTTTCCTTTCGGAGCATACCGGTTCCGGCCGGTATGCCCCGGTTCTGATTCTGATTCTGATAATAGCTACCTATCTCTTTTCATCTCTCTGGCCCGGTCGTCTATGCCGGCCGGGCCTCTCTTACGCGAACTTCTGCGAATGTCACAGAAAGGTATGGGGCCTGTGCGGCCTCCCCGAAAACTATGAAAAACAAAGTTGTAGATATCGACACAGCGATCGATCAAATCAAAAAGAATGACACCGTTTTGTTCGGCGGCTTCGGCAACGTGGGCGCACCGCTGCACCTGCTGTACGCGCTGGCAAAGCGTCCAGATATCGACGGGCTGACCCTCGTGTCCGAGGATATGCACTACGGCGGCCTGAACTATGTTCAGGGGCCGGAGGTACTGTATCAGACCGGTCAGCTCAAAAAGATTGTCGTCAGCTTCATCGGCAGCCACAAGGTGATCGAAAATGCCATCAATGACGGCAAGCTTGAGCTGGAGTTCGTGCCGCAGGGCACGCTGGCTGAGCGTCTGCGCGCCGCAGGCTCCGGCCTCGGCGGGTTCTACACGCCCACCGGCGTCGGCACCGAGGTCGAGCAAGGCAAAGAGACCAAGATCATTGACGGCAAGAAGTATATCTTTGAAAAGCCGCTGCGCGGCAATGTCGCACTTGTCAAGGCCTATCGGGCCGACCGCATGGGCAATGCCGTCTTCAAGCTCACGGCGGCAAACTTCAATCCCTGGATGGCGACGGCCGCCGACACGGTCATCCTCGAGGTCGAGCAGCTCGTCGAGGTCGGCGAGATCGACCCGGATGACGTGCAGCTGCCCGGATTCTTCGTGGACTATATCGTTGTCAAGGAAGGAGCGATGTTCTGATGGGAAAACGTGAATTCATTGCCAGGAATGTCGCCGCCATGTTCCACGACGGGGATGTGGTCAACCTTGGTGTCGGCATTCCGACGCTGGCGAGCACCTATGTGCCGGAGGGCATGACGGTGCTGTTCCACGCGGAAAACGGCTGCGTGGGCGCGGGAGAAGCCGGCGGCTTCCCGTGGGATTTCTCAACGCGCGAGAGCGTGATCGCCTGGATGGACAGCTGCGCCGGCGAAAAAGGCAGCTGGAAGACCGTGCACAAGGACCTGTGCAACGCCAGCGGCGAAGTCATCACACTTATCCCCGGTGCCTGCTGCTTTGACAGCACGATGGCGTTTGCCATTGCACGCGGCGGCCACCTGGATGCGACCGTGCTTGGCGCACTGCAGGTCGATGAGGACTGCAACCTTGCCAACTGGAAGATCCCCGGCAAGAAGCTCAACGGCATGGGCGGCGCGATGGATATCGTCAGCGGCGCCAAAAAGGTCATCATCGCCATGGAGCACTGCACGAAAAACGGGGATGCGAAGATCGTGGAGCACTGCTCGCTGCCGCTCACGGCGCCCGGCTGCGTGAATACGATCGTGACCGAGCTGTGCATCATCGACTGCAAGCCCGGCTGCCTGACGGTCACGGCGATCGCGCCCGGTGTGACGCCCGACGAGATCCGTGCCAAGACCGGCGCGCACCTGCGTTTTGCCGAGCAGCTGGAGACCATGCTCAGCGAGTGATTTCCCGTTCATGAAAAAAACCGGGCATTGCCCGGAAAATATATCGAGATCTAACGATCCACGAAAGGAGCTTATTTATGAGCGAACGATTTCAGGGCAGAGTTGCCATCGTGACCGGCGGCGGCAGCGGCATCGGCGCTGCTGTGGCCAAGCGTCTGGCGGCAGACGGCGCAAAAATGGTTGTCGTCTTCGGACGTCGGCTCAGCGCTCTGCAGAACACGGTCGATGCGATCGGCGCCGACCGCTGTTATGCCATGTCCGTCGATGTCAGCGACGAGGAGCAGGTCAAAACGGCCATTGCCAAGGTCCACGAAATGTTCGGAACGGTGGACATTCTGGCTAATATGGCCGGTATCCCGGGCCCGAGTGAGCGCGTGGAGGACTACACGTTTGCCGACTTCAAGAAGGTCTACAGCATCAACGTCTTCGGCACGTTCCTGACCATGAAGTATTGCCTGCCGATCATGCAGGCGCAGCATCGCGGTGCGATCGTCAATACGTGTTCCTGCTCCGGCATGCGCGGCTACCAGCTGGAGATCGGCTACGGTTCCAGCAAGTTTGCCGTCATGGGCATGACCATGAACGCGGCCAATGAAAATGGCGGCAACGGCGTGCGCATCAACTGCTACGCCCCCGGCTGGGTGGACACCGACATGCTCGACTCCATCCTCAGCCAGTACGAAGTCACCAAGGGCGTGCACACCGAGAAAAACGAGCTGAAAAACGGCACCATGAGCCGTCCCAGCACGCCGGAAGAGATGGCGAACGTCGTCTGCTTCCTCCTGTCCGATGAGGCTTCCTACGTCAACGGCGCGAACTTTGTCTGCGACGGTGGCAAGACACTCAACTGATCCAATACTCCCTTCTTTCTTTTTCTGTTATTCTTTAGAACCTTTTTCTGTTATTCTGTTTTATTTGCTATCTCTCTTTTGATCTCCTTATTTTCAATTTCCTAATCTCTCCTCAGCACGAAACCGGGAAAGCTTTGCTTTCCCGGTTTTGTACATAGGTATGTTCTTTTTTTTTCATCCCAGCTGGTCAAGCTCTGCCTGCCACACGGCAGCGCAGGCGTCGCTGGGCATGCGCCAGTCGCCGCGGGGACTGAGCGTGATCGAGCCGATCTTCGGCCCGTCGGGCAGGCAGCTGCGTTTGAACTGCTGGGCGAAGAAGCGGCGGTAGAAATTTTTCAGCCAGTGCAGCAGCACATCGTCCGGGTACCGGTCACCGAGCGCATGACGCGCCAGCCGGTAGATTTTCGCCGGGCCGAAGCCGAAGCGCAGTACGTAGTACAGGTAAAAATCGTGCAGCTCGTAGGGCCCCACGAGTGACTCCGTCTGCTGGGCAATCTCGCCGTTTTCGTTTGCCGGCAGCAGTTCGGGGCTGACCGGCGTGTCGAGGATGTCGAGCAGCACGGCGCGCAGGGTCTCATTTTCCGCCGCGTCGGCGGCATAGCGCACGATGTGCCGCACGAGCGTTTTCGGCACGTCGGCGTTCACGCCGTACATGCTCATGTGGTCGCCGTTGTAAGTGGCCCAGCCGAGGGCTAGCTCACTCAGGTCGCCGGTGCCGACGACGAGGCCGCCCGTGCGGTTGGCGAGGTCCATGAGCTCGAGCGTGCGCACGCGCGCCTGGCAGTTTTCATACGTCACGTCGAGCACGGCTTCGTCCTGCCCAATGTCGGCAAAGTGACTGTGGACGGTGCGCGCGATCGGGATCTCCTGAAAGGTCACGCCCAGCTCGTCGCAGAGGATCTCGGCGTTCGAGCGGGTGCGGTGCGTCGTGCCGAAGCACGGCATCGTCACGGCCAGCACGTCCTGCGTCGGGCGGCCGAGCTGCTTCATCGCGCGCACGGCCACGAGCAGGGCGAGGCTGCTGTCCAGCCCGCCGGAGATGCCGATGACGGCCGTTTTTGCGTGCGCGTGGGCGATGCGTTTGGCCAGCCCGTCGGCCTGCATGGCGAGGATGAGCTCGCAGCGCTCGGCGCGGGCGGTGTCATCGGCCGGGACAAACGGCGTCGGCGAGACGGGCCGCGTGAGCGGCACCTCCCGCAGCGGCAGATGGAATATGACCGTCTGGTAGTCTTCGCCCTCGGGCTGGAACGTTGTGCTGCGGCAGCGCTCGCTGACCATGCGGCCGAGATCAAGCTCCGTGCAGGCATAGCCGGGGCCGAAGGGTCTGGATTCCGCCAGCAGCGCGCCGTTTTCGCAGATGAGGTCGTGCGCGGCAAAGACCATGTCGGTCGTCGATTCGCCGTGGCCGGCGTCGGCGTAGAGGTACGTGCACAGCAGCCGCGCGGACTGCTGGCCCACGAGCGCCCGGCGATAGTCGGCCTTGCCGATGGTCTCGTCGCTGGCCGAGAGGTTTGCAATTACAGTCGCGCCCGCGAGCGCGTGGTGCGTGCTCGGCGGCAGCGGGGCCCACAGGTCCTCGCATACCTCGGCCGCGAGGCAAAACTCCGGCATCTCCGCGCAGCGAAACAGCAGCTGCGTGCCGAACGGCACCTCCTGCCCGGCGAAGTGCAGCGTGCGCACGCCGGCGGGCGCGGGGTTGAACTGCCGCTTTTCATAAAACTCGCCGTAGTTTGGCAGGTGTGTTTTCGGTACCAGACCCAGCAGCTTCCCGTGGCAGACGACGGCCGCGCAGTTATAGAGCTTGCCATCCACCGCGACCGGCAGGCCCACGAGCGCCACGAGGTCGAGCGCCGCGCTCGCCTCCAGCACGGCGGCGAGTCCCTTGGCCGCTGCGCGCTGGAGCGGCTGCTGGAAAAACAGGTCGCCGCACGTGTAGCCGGTCAGCCCCAGCTCGGGGAACACCGCCAGCTGCGCGCCATCCGCCGCTGCGCGCTGCATGGCGGCGATGGTCTGCTGCGTGTTGAACGCGCAGTCGGCCACGCGCAGCGCGGGCGAGACCGTGCAGGCTTTGAGAAAACCGTGGATCATGATATTATCACCCTTTCAAAAGACGGACGGCGCAGCAATCCTTGCCTGCGCCGCGGATCGGAATCGAGGCGGGCCTTGCCCCCTCGAGCTCCCCCGCTGCTCAGAAATCTGCACAGCGGAAAAACGCCTTTTCTGCAATCGTAATCGGCAAAACCCGGAGCGCAAAGCGCTCCGGGTTTTGCGGATGCTATATCATACCACGGTTGTAGGGGGAAGAACAAGTGGCGGTATGCAGAAAATATGTGCCGGGAAGCCCAAATTCACGGGTTTTGTGCACAGTCGGCGTCGAGCGCTGCGTATTCCGCGTCCGTGACGGGCTCCAGCCACTCGTTGCTCGTCTCCTCGCCGGGGCACTCGATGGCGATGTGGCTGAACCAGCAGTCCTTCTGCGCGCCGTGCCAGTGCTTGACCCCGGCCGGGATGGTCACCACGTCGCCGGGATGCAGGGCCTGCGCGCTCTTGCCTGCCTCCTGATACCAGCCCAGACCGTCCGTGCACAGCAGCAGCTGGCCGCCGGACTTCGCGTGATGGATGTGCCAGTTGTTGCGGCAGGCGGGGGAGAAGGTGACGTTTGCGAGGAAAACGGTCTTCGTCGGGTCGGTCAGCGGGTGGAGGAAGCTTTCACCGGTGAAATACTGCGCATAGGCCGTGTTCGGCTTACCGAGGCCGAAGAGGCCGCCGTTTGCGTCCGTGCCGTCGTCGGCGTAGACCTCCTTTGCCTGCCGGAAGGCGGCCCAGGCGTTCGGCCAGCCGGCGTAGAAGGCGAGGTGCGTGAGGATCTCGGCCATTTCGGTCTTGGTCACGCCGTTTTGCTTCGCGGTCGTGAGGTGATAGGTGAGGGAACTGTCCGTGATGCCCTTGCTGATGAGCGCCGTGATCGTGACGATCGAGCGCAGCTTGAGCGGCAGCTGCCCCTCGCGCGACCAGACCTCGCCGAAGAGCACGTCGTCGTTGAGCGCGGCAAATTTGGGTGCAAAATCATTCAGGGCGTCTCTGCCCGCAGTCTGTTTGACCATGCTGGTGCCTCCTTATTTCAGATACTGATGATAGAATGCTTCGATGCGGTCGAACGGGATGATGTCCATTCGGTCGTAGAGATCGGTGTGTACGGCGCCGGGGATGAGCAGCAGCTCCTTGTTGTCGCCCTGCAGCCGGGTGAAGGCGTCGCGGCTGAAGTAGCACGAGTGTGCCTTGTCGCCATGGATCATGAGCACGGCGCTGCGGATCTCACCGGCATAGGCGAGCAGCTTTGCGTTGAGCAGCGACAGCGGGGACGTGACGTTCCAGCCGCCGGTGGAGTTGAGCGAGCGCGGGTGGTAGCCGCGCGGCGTCTTGTAGTAGTCGTGGTAGTCCTTGACGAAAAACGGAGCGTCGGCCGGCACGGGGTCGACCACGCCGCCCGCGCGCTGGTATGTGCCGGCTTTGTAGTCGGCTGTGCGCTGCGTGTTGAGCGCCTGACGCAGGGCGTAGCGGGCATCCGGATTGTCGTCGGCGTCAAAATAGCCGTTGGCGGTCACGCGGGTCATGTCGTACATCGTGGTCGTGACGGTGGCCTTGATGCGCGTGTCGATGGCGGCGGCGTTGAGTGCCATGCCGCCCCAGCCGCAGATGCCGAGGATGCCGATGCGCTCCGGGTCCACATCGTCGCGCACGGACAGGAAATCGACCGCGGCGGAAAAGTCCTCAGTGTTGATGTCGGGCGATGCGACATAGCGCGGTGTGCCGCCGCTCTCGCCGGTGTACGACGGGTCAAAGGCGACGGTCAGAAAGCCGCGCGCGGCGAGCTCCTGCGCGTACAGGCCGGAGCACTGCTCCTTCACGGCGCCGAACGGGCCGCTCACAGCCACGGCGGCGAGCTTTCCGGCGGCATTTTTCGGCTTGTAGAGATCGGCGGCAAGCTCGATGCCGAAGCGGTTGTGAAACGTGACCTTGCAGTGGTCAACGGCGTCGTTTTGCGGGAACGTCTTGTCCCATTCCTGCGTGAGGGTCAGGGTGCTGTTCATGATTACATACCTCCTGTGTTGGTTTTATGCGATGGCCGCACCCATGGCGCGGGCGGTCTCAAGTGCGGGGTGGCCGGCGATGGCGCCCGGCTCTGTCACGCCGCCGGCGAACACTGTTCCGGCGAGACGGCACTTTTCATAGCATGCGATCCAGCCCTCGAGCCCGTGGATGGCGCGCTCGTCCGTGTCCGGCTCGTCCTCGGTCGCCGAGGCGAGCAGGTAAATGTCGCGGAACGCGTAGTCCGACGGGAAGAGTGCGTTGGCGCGGTCGAGCAGGGTCTTGAGCTGGCCGCTCATCTCATAATAGTAAATGGGTGTGGCGAACACGATCACGTCCGCGTGCTGCATTTTTTCCGTGATGGCGACGGCATCGTCGTCGATCACGCACCTGCCCAGCGCCTGGCAGGCGAGGCAGCCGCGGCAGAACGCGATGTTCTTGCCGCGCAGCGAGATGACCTCTACCGTGTGCCCGGCGGCGCGCGCCCCGTCGGCGAAGGCGTTTGCCAGCGCCTCGGAGTTGCTGCCCGCGCGCAGGCTCGCGCTGAGGATAAGAATGTTTTTGGCCATATCGGTCTTCTCCTTTTTGAGCGGCTTGACACTGCCGCTGTGATCTGATACCATAAGCATACAACCTGAAGCTGACTTCAGGTCAAGCACTTTTTTCGTGAATTTTTTTGAGGTGATCCCATGTATACGATCGGACAGGTGTCGGAGCGGTTTGATCTGCCGGTCTCCACGCTGCGGTATTATGATAAGGAGGGACTGTTTCCGGCGCTCACGCGCACGTCGGGTATCCGCCGTTTCGGCGAGCAGGAGCTCGAGGCGCTGCGTGTGATCGAGTGCCTCAAGCGCTCGGGGCTGGAAATCAAGGAGATCAAGCAGTTTATGGCATGGTGCGCGCAGGGGAGCGAGACGTATCCCCAGCGGCACGCGCTCTTTGTGCAGCAGGCCGAGCGGGTGGAGGCGGAGATCGAGCGCCTGCAGAAGTCTCTGGACATGATCCGCTTCAAGTGCTGGTACTACGAGCAGGCCATGCGCGACGGCAATGAGGACCGCGTGCACGCCATGCTGCCGGACCATCTGCCGCCGGACATCCAGCCGATCTATGACCACGCGCACGAAACGTAACCATACCATACGATTCAGAAAGGATGGCGACCCATGAAACAGCGAACGATCCTCTCGACCCTTCTGCTCTGCGCGCTGCTGCTGGCCGGCTGCGGCGCTGCGGCCCAGACTCCGGACGCGACGCCCACCCCCGCACCTGAGGCGGCGGCCACGCCGACGCCGACGCCAGACCCGCTGAGCACTCTGCCGTATACGGACGGGCAGCTCTACGCCGCGGCCTACCTCGGCTATCAGGCTCCGACGGATCTGGATTTCTTCCAGCAGACGTATTTTGGCGGCAGGGAGCTGCCGGTTCACCACATCTCGGACGGGGACTTTTATCTCATCATCCCGCGCGACCCGAACGCGACCGTGCGCCTGTACAAAAACGATATGCTCACGCAGACCAGCTCGATCTTTTATGAGCAACCGGACGGCAGCCCGTTCGTGATCGGCTGCAACGTCAGCGATATTTTTCCGGACGTGACGGTCGAGATCACGGCCTCCGACGGGGAGAAGGTGTCGTTTTCGCCCTTCATCTCGCTCAAGGACGGCAGTGTGGAGGTCGGCGAGCGCGGCCTGAACATCACACGCATCTCGACTGCGCCCTGACCGATCGGGAGCGCAGCCCCAGATACAGAACAGATCCCCCTTTGTGCAGCCATTATCCTGCACAAAGGGGGATCTTGTTTTTCGCCCGGCTTTACCGGTCGCTGCTTTCCGCGAGCGGGAGCTCCGTGCTTGCACAGACGACGGCGCCCACGCGCTGCATGTCGGCGAGGTTCGCCGCCTGCACGGCATCCGTGACGGACGAGGTGCAGTCCGAGAGCACGACGGCATTATAATCGAGCGAGATCGCGTCGTAACACGTCGTGCGGATGCAGTTGGGCGTGGTCGTTCCGGCGAGCAGGACGGTCTGCACGCCGAGCCGGCGCAGAATGAGGTCCAGACTCGTGTGGAAAAACGCTGAGAACCGCGGCTTTACGAGCACATAGTCCTGCGGCAGGACGGGAAACGCAGACGGAAACGCGTCCGACAGGTGCGCGGCGCAGTCCTCCGAGAGCGGCTTGCCGCCGGCTGCCCACGCGGCCGCGCGCGGCTTTTCCACATCGGAGCCGTCGCTGCGGTAATGCCGCACGGCGTAGATGACCGGGATGCCGGCTGCGTGACAGCGGTCGATGAGCGCCGCGCACGCGGGCACGGTCGCCTCTGCCGACGGGATGCACAGCGGGGACGCGCTGTCGAGAAAGCCCCGCTGCATGTCGATCATGATGAGTGTCTGTTTGGGCATGGTGCTGCCTCCTGATGGTTGAGATGGTCCCATGATAGCGCCCCACACCGGATTTGGCAAGCGCGGCTTGCCATTCGCGCCCCGACGTGGTATCCTACCGGGTAGTCCCAAAAGGGAGGGACACTCTTTACAAGCGGGAGCGAACAACATGAGCAGACAACTCGAACCCTATCAGCAGATCGAGCGCAGCATCCAGAAGACCTATCACAAGCGGCTCTGGACGCCGTTCATCACCGCCATCAAGCAGTACGAACTCATCGCGCCCGGCGACCGGATCGCCGCGTGCATCTCCGGCGGCAAGGACTCCATGCTCATGGCCAAGCTCCTGCAGCTGCTGCAGCGGCACAGCGACGTGCCGTTCGAGATCGTCAACCTCGTCATGGATCCGGGCTACAACGCCGTCAACCGGCAGAAGATCGAGAGCAACGCAGCGCTGCTGCATATCCCGGTCACGATCTTCGAGACGAACATTTTCGATGTCACGAGCGGCATCGAGCAGTCGCCATGCTATCTCTGCGCGCGCATGCGCCGCGGCTATCTCTACAGCAAGGCGCGCGAGCTCGGCTGCAACAAGATCGCCCTCGGCCACCACTTCAGCGACGTCATCGAGACGACCGTCATGGGCATGTTCTACGGTTCACAGCTGCAGGCCATGCCGCCGAAGCTGCGCAGCCGCAATTTCCCGGGCATGGAGCTCATCCGCCCCATGTACTGCATCCACGAGGACGACATCATCGCCTGGCAGCGCTATAACGGGTTGGAGTTCATCCAGTGCGCCTGCCGCTTTACCGAGCGCGCGGCCGCGCACGGCAGCGACGGCAGCAGCTCCAAGCGGCAGGAGGTCAAGCTGCTGCTGCGCGAGCTGCGGCGCAAGAATCCCGACATTGAAAAGAGTATTTTTCACAGCATTCACTCCGTCTGTCTGGATACGATGGTCGGCTACAAGTCCGGCGGCGTGGAGCACACGTTCGCCGACTGCTACCGCGAGCGCGGTGAGATGGAAAAGGAGGACGCGGAATGATGCCCATCGAGCGCATGCGCCCGGAGGATTTTGATGCGGTTTTCCGTTTGCTTTCCCAGAGCTTCCCGGCCGGGGAGCGGCGGGATGCGGCGGGGCAGCGCGCGCTGCTTTTGGACAGCGCCTATCGGATCGACATTCTGCGCGCGCCGTCCGGCGGCGTGCAGGCGCTGATGGCGTTGTGGGACTTTGATAATTTTGTCTTTTTCGAGCACTTTGCCGTGGACCCCGCCTGCCGCAATGGCGGCATCGGCGGGCAGATGCTCGACGCGCTGCTCTCGCGCATTCCTAAGCCCGCCTGTCTGGAGGCGGAGTTGCCGGAGACGGAGCTGGCCGCGCGGCGCATCAGATTTTACGAGCGGCACGGCTTCACGGTCAACGCGGATTATTCCTACTTTCAGCCGGCGCTCGCGCCAGGCGGCAGCCCGATCCCGCTGTACCTGCTCACGACCGGCGGCGCGCGCACGGTCTCCGAGCTGCGCGCGATGGAGACGCTCGTGCACACGCGCGTGTACGGCCAAACGTCCGCCGCTGCAGGCAAATAACAAACAACGCGCCCGGGCCTGCGTTATGTGAGCGTGATGCTCGCGGGTTTGCTGCTGCTTGTCGTGAAGAAAGAGAACGCGCTCTTACTCACAGCGGCGAAATATCCGTCCTCGGCAAGGGCATCCGGCCAGTGCTCGTGGATCTTCTCCAGCGTTTCACGCAGCTGCAGCAGCACGGCGGTGCCGTGCTTGCACAGCCCCGTCTCATAACAGGTACACGTGAGCGCGCTGACCGTGCCGCCCGTGTAGGTGAACGTGAGCTCATACGGCACGGAGCCGCTCACGATGGCGTGGCCGGCCGTGCCGTCCACAGACAGGTAGATCACCCGGTTTTCCATGTAGTATGCGTGGCCTTTTTCGGCGACGCCGGCCGGGATGGACAGCTGCTCAAGCGCATACACCGGCCCGGGGCCGTGCCCGACGGCGTATTCCCCGTCTGCCTCCGGCGGCAGAAACCAGCCGCGTACCTGTCGGAACGGCAGCACGTTCGGCTCCAGCGTGACGAGGTGCGCGCCCAGCGCGTAAAACGTGCCGCGCACGTTCCTGTCCGCCGCACCGATCACGCGCTCGTAGTCCGCGAGCCGAATGCGGAAATTGTAGTCCACTGCGACCACCTGTCCGCGTTGGCGGGCAAGCTTGCCGCTGACGTAGACCAGATCGCCGTCGTGCAGGTCAAAGCGGTCGTTATAATAGCTGTAAGCTTGGCCGCGCTCGGGGAAAAACACGCGCACGACGGACGGAACGGCCGCCGTTTCCGCCGGTGCTGCCGGAGCGGGCACCGCCTCCGGCGCGGATCCTTGCACACAAAAACCAATCGGATGCTTCATCTGCGATCCCTCCCAAATTTGTTTCATTATCTGTAGGATAGCAGATGGACTGTCCCATAAACAGGGCAGTTGTCAGCACGCCCCTGCGCATTTCGTGCAGGGGCGTGCCTTTGTCTATTTTGGAGGGAGAAAGAAAGCTGATTTATTGTCCGGGGCGGCCGCCTTTGCCGCCGTCCGGGGGCGTGCCCATACTGCCGCCTTTGCCGCCGTCCGGGGGCGTGCCCATGCTGCCGCCGGTGCCGTCGGGCAGCGTGCCCATGCCCCCACCGGGCTGACCGCCCATGCCGCCGCCCATACCGCCGCTGCCGTAGATGAGGCTCTCGAGCGTGACGTTAGTGCTCTGGCCGCCCATGGTGACGGTGCAGGTGATGCCCTGCGTGAGCGCCGGAGTGCTCACGACGACGCAGGTATAGGCCTTCGCGGGCGTGAGCTCCGCGAGTACGTTGCCGCTCGCGTCCGTGACGCGGATGGTCTCGGTCGAGGCGCTCTGGCACGTGAGCAGGATGCTGCCCTGTGTGGAGTCGGTGCCGAAGTTCTGCGCCATGCCGCTGTACCCGGCCGCGACAACGGTGCCGCCCGTGACGGTGGCTGTGCTGTCATAGTCGAGGGCGCTGTCGCCGTCGCTCATCGGGCCGGAGACGTAGATCTCGCCGCCGGAGACGTTCAGGTCACCGTTGGAGTCGATGCCGTCGCCGCTCGCGTCGATGCGGATGGCGCCGCCGGAGATTGTAATGCAGCAGTCGGAGCTGCCGCCGAAGCTGTCCGGCCCCCGGCCGCCGAAGCCGCTCTGGTCCGCGCCGCCCGCGGCGTTGAGCCCATCGTCGCTCGAGACGATGTCGATCGTGCCGCCGGAAATGTCAATGGTCTGGCCCTCGATGCCCTCGTGGCATTTCGGGATGTTGAGCGTGCCGTCCGTGATCGTGACGGCCTCGTCCGCGTGCACGCCGTCGTCACCGGTCGTGATGGCGAAGGTGCCGCCGGAGACGGTCACATTGCCGTTCGCGTGCACGCCGTCGTCCGCGCAGTCGAGCGTGTAGCTGCCGCTGCGGACGGTGATGTCCGTGCCAGCCTTGATGCCCTTGGCGCTCGTGTCGCCGGCGAGGGCGGCGCTGCTGCCGCCGCCGGAGGTGATGGTGCCGGTGGTGTCAAAGAGCGTGAGCGTCGTCTCGGCCTGAATGCCGTCCTCGCCCGCCGTGAGCGTGAGCGCGGACGCACCGATGAGGACGCAGCCGAGCGCGCTGTCACTGTCGTTGGTCGCGCGCAGCGCGTCGCCGCCGCTCGTCACGGTCACGTTCGCCTGCTTGAGCACGAGGCAGTCCTTGCCGTTGATGCCGTGGTTCGCCGCCGTGACATTTACGGCCGTGCCCTCGATCTTCAGCGTGTCCTTGCCCGTGATGCCGTTGTTGGCATTGCCCGTCACGGTGAGTGTGCCGCCGCCCGCGATGATGAGGTCGCTCTTCGAGTACAGGCAGGCGTTCGGCTCCTCATCAGCGGTGGAGGAGAAGCTGTCGCTGTCATCATAGCTGCTGCCGTCGGTGAGGGTGCTGGCCGTGCCGTCCTGGAGATAGACGAGCACATTCGCCGCTTTATAGATATAGAGCGCGCTGCTGTCCGTGCACGTGATGTCGGTGTCGCGCAGCACGAGCGTCACGTCCGCGCCCGGCGCGTTGACGAGCACGCGTCCGTCCGTGAGCGTACCGGTGAGCACGTACACGCCGCCGTCCGTGATGGTCACGTCGTCGGCCCCGGAGAGGGTGATCTCAGTCGCGTTGGTCAGATCCGGCGCGGCCACATCTGCGTCGTAGAGCTGCTGCGCGATGGAATCGTCATTTGTATTGGTATCGGCGCCGGCGTCGGTGGTTTTCCCGCACGCGCACAGCACGCTTATCAGCAGGGCCGCACACAGCAGCACGGCCAGGATGCGCTTGGCTGATTTCATGCCGTTTGCCTCCTTGTTCGTTTCTGCGCTCAGCATATCCCGGCAAGCTAAAGGCAGCCTAAAGGAAAAACGGAAATTTTCTTTAGGTTCTCTTTAGGCGGCAGGGGTACGCTGAGCGCAGAAAGGGGGCCACCGACATGGCCGATACCATGCAATCCAGCTTCGCGCGCTACGAGCAGAAGTACTTTCTCACGCCGGCGCAGCAGGCGGCGCTGCTCGCACGCATCGCACCTCATATTCAGCGCGACGCGCACGCACGCTACACGATCTGCAACCTCTATTATGACACGGACGACTGGCGGCTCATTCGCGCGTCGCTCGAAAAGCCGATCTATAAAGAAAAGCTGCGCGTGCGCAGCTACGGCGTACCGGCGGACGGCGATGGGGTCTTTGCCGAGATCAAGAAAAAGTATGCCGGCGTGGTCTATAAGCGCCGCATCACGCTCCCGCCCACGGACGCGGCGGCGTTCCTGCGCACCGGAAAAAGCGCCGCGCCGCTCGGCCAGATCGGCCGCGAGATCGCGTGGTTCCAGCGCACCTACCGCGCCGAGCCGAAGGTGTTTCTCGCCTATGACCGCGCGGCGTTCGCAGGCATTGACGACCCGGCCGTGCGCATCACGTTCGATACGGACATCCGCTGGCGCACCACGGCGCTTGACCTGCGCCGCGGCGACTACGGCACGCCGCTGCTGCCGCCGGGGCAGATCCTCATGGAGCTCAAGCTCCCCGGCGCCTGCCCGCTGTGGCTCAGCCGCGCGCTGACGGACATCGGTGCGCGCCAGACGTCGTTTTCCAAGTACGGCGCGTGCTACAAAACGTGTATTCTTCCCACCGAAACCTTTTCAAAGGAGGCGCTCTGCAGTGCTTGAATCCATCCTCGCGTCCGGGATCACGCTCCCGGCCTTCCTCATCTGTACGGCGGTGTCGCTCGTGCTGGGCATCGCCACGGCACTCATCAGCATGTACCGCACAAAATGCAGCCAGAGCTTTGCCGTCACGCTCGCGGTTCTGCCCGCGATCGTGCAGATCGTCATCATGCTCGTCAACGGCAACGTCGGCGCGGGCGTGGCCGTCGCCGGAGCGTTCAGCCTCGTGCGTTTTCGCTCCGTGCCCGGCACGGCGCGGGAGATCGGCGTGATCTTTCTCGCCATGGCGCTCGGCCTTGCCACCGGCATGGGCTATGTCGTGCTCGCGGCGGTGTTTTTTGTCGTCATTGCGGCGGTGCTCCTGCTGCTGACGAAGCTGGGCTTCGGCACGCGGCGCACCGACGAGCGCCTGCTGAGGATCACCATCCCGGAAAACCTCGACTACGACGGCCTGTTCGACGATCTCTTTGCCACCTACACCACCGCGCACACGCTCGAGCGCGTCAAGACCGCCAACATGGGCACGCTCTACGAGCTGCAGTACCGCGTTACGCTGCGCGACGTGCAGGTGCCCAAGGCCTTCCTCGATGCCCTGCGCTGCCGCAACGGCAACCTGAACATCACCTGCAGCCGGGAGCTGACGGGTGAGGCGCTGTGAAAGCGCTTGCTTTCCGGACAGAAATCTCCTAAAATAGGGCCGGGTGATGAACCATGCGTCTGCTGATCGCAGAGGACGAGCGCGACCTCGCCGAGGCGCTGAGCGCCTTTTTTGAGAAAAATCAATTCACGGTCGATACCGTCTACAACGGCTTCGACGCCTACGAATACGCCGTCACGGGCGACTACGACGCCATCGTGCTCGATGTCATGATGCCGAAGCTCAATGGCGTCGAGGTGCTCGAGCGGCTGCGCGCCGAGGGCGTGCGCACGCCGGTCATGATGCTCACGGCCAAGGCCGAGAAGGATGACCGCATCACGGGCTTCAACGCCGGGGCGGACGACTATCTGCCCAAGCCCTTTGCACCCGATGAGCTCATCTGCCGCGTGCGGGCCATGCTGCGCCGCGGCGGTGAGTACCGGCCGACGGTGCTCACATTCGGCGACGTGGGACTCGACTGCAGCACGGGTATGCTCTCGTGCGCGGGGCAGAGCGTGCGCCTGAGCGGGCGTGAGTTTCAGGTCATGGAGCTGTTCCTGCGCGCGCCAAAGGTCGTGCTCTCGGCTGAGCGCATTTTAGAGCGCGTTTGGGGCTGGGACAGCGACGCGGAGATCAACGTCGTCTGGGTGCACATCTCGAACCTGCGCAAGAAGCTCAAGGGCATCGGCTCGACCGTGACCATCCGCGCCAACCGGGGGCTGGGCTATGTGCTGGAGGTCGGTGATGATTGAGCGGCTGCGCAAACGCTTCATCCGCATCGCGACGCTGGCCGTCGCGGGCGTGCTGCTGCTGCTGTGCGTGACGGTGAACGCGGCAAACTACGTCTCCGTGGACCGGCAGCTGACGCAGATGCTGCGCATGATCTGCGACAATCAGGGCACGGTGCCGCACTTCCCGCCCGACGGGGGCAAGCCGGGGCAGAAGCCCGACGGCCCCTTCACACCCGAGACGCCGTATTCCACGCGCTATTTCGTCCTGCGCTACGACGGTGACGGCGATCTCGAGCAGGCGGACCTGACGCACATCGCTGCCGTGTCTGAGGACGACACGGCGCAGTATCTCACAGCCGCGCTGCGCCACGGTGCGGGCTTCGGCTACACGGCGGGATATAAATACTACGTCGTCCACACGGGTACCGACCGCTGGATGGCCATCTTCCTCGACAGCTATCAGGAGCTGCACGCGGTCGTGACGTTCGCGTGGATGTCTCTGGCCGCCGCCGCCGTGTGCGTGGCGCTGGTGTATGTGATTATTGTGCTCTGCTCGCGCCGGGCCATCGCGCCGGTCATTCAGGCGTCCGAGCGGCAAAAGCAGTTCATCACGGACGCTTCCCACGAGCTCAAAACGCCCATCACCGTCATCGCTACGAGCCTGAAGGTGCTGGAGATGGAGGTCGGGCAGCAGAAGTGGATCGACAAGGCGGAAAACCAGACTGAAAAGCTCACGGAGCTTGTCAACGAGCTCGTCACGCTCTCGCGCATGGACGAGGAATCGTCGCCCCTGCAGATGGCGGATTTCCCGGTCAGCGATGCGCTCGCAGAGACGGCGGAGTCGTTTCGCGACTTTGCGGCGTCCGCCGGGCATACGCTCGACGTGCGCGTGACGCCGGGCCTGACCTACTGCGGCGACGAGTATGCCATCCGGCAGCTCGTGTCCATCCTGCTCGACAATGCCGTCAAGTACGCAGCGCCCGATACGCCCATCGTCTTTTCCCTGGAAAAGGGGCGGCGCGGCGTCGTCATCCGCACGGAAAACCGGTGCGACGCGCTCGACACGGCTGCGCTCGGCCGGCTCTTTGACCGCTTTTACCGCGCAGACCCCGCCCGCAGCGCCGAGACCGGCGGCTTCGGCATCGGGCTGTCCATCGCGCGCAGCATCGCCGAGGGGCACCGCGGCACCATCCGCGCCGAGAGCCCCGACGGGCGCACGATCGTGTTCACAGCCGAGCTGAAATAGGGCTTGATAAATGAGAAAGATGCAGCATCATCTATTTTCGATGATGCTATATCTTTTTCGCGCCGGAGGGGCCTATGGACATTACGGAACGGAAGATCACGAAGATCGCACGCGAGGTGAGCAAGTTCACCGTGCGCACGCTGCGCGCCGAGGGCATCGGCCCGGGCGAGTTCGACGTGCTGCATGTGATCCGCAAAAACCCCGGCATCACGCAATCGGGCGTGTGCCGCATCACGGGCTTTGACAAGGGCGCGGTCGCGCGCCAGACGGCGAGTCTGGAGGCCAAGGGCTACCTGCGCCGGGAAGCCAGCCCCGCCGACGGCCGCAGCCGCTGCCTCTATGCCACTGCGCAGGCCGAGCGGCTGAAAAACTCCAAGGCCGCCGTCGAGACGCAGTTTTACGACTGGCTGCTCGCCCCGCTCACGGAGCCGGAGCGCGCGGAGTTCGCGCGCGTGCTCGACGTGCTCTATCAGCGCTGTAAGGCGGAGAGCAAGGCGGGCTTTCCCAACGTGGCGGCCGCAGTGAAAGAGGGGACAACCGATGGAGAATAAGCAGAAGCGGAAGTACTCGCAGGCCATGGCGTTCGTGGTGCTGTTCGGCATCGTGAGCCTGTTTTCCGACATGACGCACGAGGGGGCGTCGAGCATCCGCGGCGCGTATCTGACGCTGCTGGGCGCCTCGGCCGGGACGATCGGCTTCATCTCCGGCCTCGGGGAGCTCGTGGGCTACTCGATGCGCTACGTGTTCGGCAAACTCACGGATAAAACGAAGCACTACTGGACGATGACGATCGTCGGCTACGTGCTCGACGTGCTGGCCGTGCCGGCGCTCGCGCTCGTCGGCGAGCACGGCTGGGTCTGGGCGTGCGCGCTGCTCGTCATCCAGCGCATGGGCAAGGCCGTCAAAAAGCCCGCGAAGGACACCATCCTGTCCTTTGCCGCCTCGCAGGAGGGCGTCGGCAAGAGCTTCGGCATCCAGGAGGTGCTCGACCAGATCGGGGCGTTTCTCGGCCCGGTGCTGCTGTATCTGGTGATGCTCTTCAAAACGGACGGCACAACGTTTCAGGTCTATGCCACGTGCTTCGCGGTGCTGGCCATTCCGGGCGCGATCACGCTCGTGCTGCTGCTCGTGACGAAGCGGAAGTTCCCGAATCCCGAGCACTTTGAGCCCGAGCCGAAGGAATACGTGCCCTTCAAAATGAAAAAGGAGTTCATGAAAAAGGAGTTCGTGCTCTACATTGCGGGCATCAGCCTGTTCGCGTTCGGCTTCATCGACTATTCGCTCGTGCTCATGCACGTCTCGCGCACGTACACGCATCTTGCCTCCGGCCTTGCGCAGACGTCCGCGCTCGTCAGCAGCGGGTCGCTGCCGCTGCTGTATGCCGGGGCCATGCTGGTCGACGCCGTGGCGGCGCTGGTGTTCGGATTGCTGTATGATAAAAAGGGCGTGCAGGCGCTCGTGTGGTCGACGGTGCTGTCGGCGCCGTTTGCGGTGTTCGTGTTCGCGTGCCGCGGTGTCGGCGCGCTGCTTGTAGGCGTCGCGCTCTGGGGCGTTGGCATGGGCGCGCAGGAGTCGATCCTGAAGGCCGCCGTCACGCAGATGGTGCCTAAGGCCAGCCGTGCTACCGGCTACGGCGTGTTTGAGTGTGCGTTCGGCGTGTTCTGGTTTCTCGGCAGCTGGCTGCTCGGCGTGCTGTACGATGTGAGCATCCCGGCCATGGTGGCGGTGTCGGTGGCGGCGCAGCTGGCGGCTATCCCACTGTATCTGCGCTCGGCCAAACTGCACCGCGACGGTTTGAAAGGAGAAAACGCATGAAGCATATCCGTATCCTGACCCTTTTGCTCGCGCTCGTGCTGCTGTGCACGGGCTGCGCCGCCGGCGGCGCGGCGGAGCCCACGCCCGCCCCGGACATGAGCGACCTCCCGCTCGACGGGGGCTATGCCTACCTGCGCGTGGAGGTGCTCTCGCGCGACAAGGACGCGAAAACGCTGGAGGTCAAAGTGCTCGATTTCGGCGACGCAGACGGGGTGAACGTCGGCGCGCTCCCGGTGGATGCGCAGGGTACGGTGGACTGTGCCGACTTGCTGTCGATGGCGATGATGATCGACTCCGGCGAGTGGATCATCACCTATACAGACCTCGGGCAGCAGGCGTTTCCGCTGCGGCTGACGTCGATCGAGAACCCGGAGCACTTTGCCGAGCGCGCGGGGAAATAAAAAGCACCGGCTGAGGTTTTCCCTCAGCCGGTGCTTTTTGTCACCAGAACTTTTTCTTCTTGCACACCCACAGGCTGATGCCCACGGTCACGATGCTCACGACGACGACAACGGGGTAGCCGTACTTCCACGTCAGCTCCGGCATGCCGACAAAGTTCATGCCGTACCACCCGACGAGCAGCGTCAGCGGCAGGAAGATCGTCGTAACGATCGTCAGGATCTGCATGATGCGATTTTGCCGCGTGTCGATCTCGGCCTGAAACAGGCTCTGCAGCTGCGCGCACGATTCACGCAGCAGCTGCGACTCCTCGCGCAGGCGGATGACGCGGTCCTCAAACATGCGAAACAGCAGCTGCTCGCTGTCGGTGAAGAAGCCGTTTTCGTTCTCGTGCAGCTCACATGCCACGTCGTCGAGCTGGGAGTAGTAGCGAAACCATGCCACGGTCTCCTTGCGCAGCGCGGTCATCGGCGCGGAGAAGTCGTCCAGTTCGTGCGCCAGTACCCGGTCCTCGAGCGCCTCGATGCGGTCCTCGATCTTTTCAAGCTGGTGCAGGTCGCGGGCGATGAGCTGCTCAAAAAAGTCGTAGAGGAACCGGCCGACGCTGCCGTCGGTCCAGCGCTTTTCCCGGGCGATGCGGCGCAGCAGCCCCTGCAGCGCATTCTCGTCGTCCACGAGTACGACGCGCGTGCCCGTGACGAGATAGCCGCAGGCGAGCGGCCTGCCATCCTTGCCCTGGCGCGGCAGCACGAGCGTGCCCGCCAGACAGTCCGAGCGCACCTCGGCTTTGCACACGCGCGCGTCGCGTGCCGGCGGTGTGTGGTGCAGCGTCCGCTCCAGACCGGGCAGCGCCGGCTGGTGCGACAGCTCCTCGGATGTCAGCAGCACGACGGCGGGCTGCTCCGGTGCGGGCGCGTGCTCCTGCTGCGTGAGCGTCTGCCCGATGGTATACCAATACAAATGTGGTCCCTCCCATAATGCGGCGGTGACTTAGGAAAACATTGAAGCAAGGAACGGTATAGCTTAACGGCTATGCCGTTCTTTGCTCTTTTTTACTTGTGTTTCGGGCATTTTCGATTGCCCGTGTGAAGTCAAATGCACCGATAAAGTTATAGACGATTGTGATCTCCCGCGTTCTGGATTTCTTATCAACATGGGAAACTTCAATTCTGTCAATGAAAGCGCGGAGAACAGCCGCGTCAAGCTCCTGCAAATCCGTGTACTTCTTCACGGCAGCAATAAACTCCTTGACATTGGTTTTCTGTTGCTCCTGCTGCTTCAGGTCCTTGCGCAGGACTTCTGCCATTGATTTCAGGTTGCTTTGTTCCAACTCATAGTCATGGGACATTTTGATAAACCGTTCATCTGACAGCTTGCCGATCACGTTGTCCTCATACAGCCGGGAGATAATGCGGTCAAGCTCGGCAATCCGCGCGTCCGCCTTTGCCAGCGTTTCACGTTTCCGAACAAACTCTGCATCCCTGTCCCGCATATCACTCTCGGCAGCCTCCTGAGCGAACTCCGCTTCATGTTCTGAAACATAGGCGATTGCTTCCCGCAGATTCCGCAGAACGATTTCATGCAGCACTACATTCTTGATAGAATGGGTTGTGCAGAGATCCTTACCCTTACGATAGGTAGAGCAGATGAAATATTTTTGGTTCTCTGCAAAGTTGGTAGCGCGGCATTGATACATTTTGCCGCCGCATTCCGCGCAATACAGAAGCCCAGAGAACATCCCCATTTCACCCATCTTGGTAGGACGGCGACGCGCCTTGCGAATGTTCTGAACAATCAGGAACACACTTTCCTCGATGATTGGCGGCTGGGTATTCTCGAAAATCACCCAGTCCGCAGGGTCATTCCAGATTTTCTTTTTGCTCTTATAGGACTGCTTTGTGGTCTTGAAGTTTACCGTATGCCCCAGATACTCCACACGCTCCAACATACGGGAAACGGTTTCATTTGTCCATTTATACGGGTCTGCCGTTGACTTATTGCTGGTCGGCAAGCCTCTTGCATGGCAATAAGCGGTTGGGTTCAAGATTTGCTGCTGTTTGAGCCATTTAGCAATCTGCGTAGGACCCTTGCCAGACGCGCACAGGGAGAATATCTTCTGTACGACGGCTGCGGCTTCTTCATCGACAATCCATTTCTTTTTGTCCTCCGGGCTTTTCATATACCCATAGGGAGGAATGGTCGTCAAATGCTCGCCGGACTTGCCCTTGCTCTGCCATGTAGCACGAATCTTTTTAGAGGTATCGCGGGCATACATTTCGTTGAACACATTACGGATCGCGGTAAACTCACTTTCGCCGCGTGTGCTGTCCACACCGTCATTGACGGCAATGAAATGAACGCCAAACTCCGGGAAAACAACATCGGTATACATTCCCACTTGGAGATAATCACGCCCGAAGCGGCTCATGTCCTTTACGATGACGCGCTTGATCCGTCCTGCCTTGATGTCGGCAAGCATACGCTGGAAGCCCGGACGGTTGAAGTTTGTGCCGGAATAACCGTCATCCTCGTCATAATGGCGGTAGGCGGTAATCCCGTGATCCTTGCAGTAGCGTTCCAGAATCTTCTTCTGGTTCGCTATGGAGTTACTTTCACCATCCAGCTTATCTTCCTGCGAAAGGCGCTCATACAGAGCGGTCAGACCTTCTTCCTCTACTTCCGTAGATAGCCCCTTGGCGTAGAACTGCAAAACATTATCGCGGATCACGCTGCGAAGCTCATTGCTTAAACTGTCCTGCGGCTTCAAACTCTGAAAGGTAAATCCCGTCATCTGCACTCACCGCCTTTCTCGGAAGAACTGCGGTAGGCGTTGACAATGCCGTGATATAGATTTCGGCAAAGGGGCAGATCGCCGTCTGTAATGGAGTAAATCGGAATACCGTGCTGCTCCATATTATCAAGAAACTGCATCGTTGCAGGATAGCTGCGGTAAAGTCGGTCAAGCGATACGACAACGATTTTCTGCACCCGGTTCTCATGGATTGCAGCAAGCAGATTTTGAAACGCCGGACGCTCTACGGTCAAGCCGCTGTACCCATTGTCCACGAAGAACATATAGGTGTCCGGGGCGTTTTCCTGCGCATGGCTCAAAAGTCGGTGCATTTGATTGTCAAGGTTCAGTTCTGTTTGTTTGTTCGCCGCACGGTAGTAATATGCGGTGATTTTGTCGGGCTGCTTTTTCATGTTGCCTCCTATTCCGGCAGCCGGACAAACAGGTTATTTATATTATACCAGGGATCTCGCTCGCCGTCATTAGGCGGGTTCAAAATTATTTGTAACTTTTTTACCCCGCAAGTCATTCTGAATCAGGCGGCGCACCTTTGTCACGGCGTCCTCTTTCGCGCCGTCTTTGACGACGGCCTTGACGATATACGTTATATCCCCGATTTTGTACTCGCGTACAATCGGGGATGTTGTTTTCTTCATAGGTGTTTCCATAGAAACAAATCCCCCTTTCATGGGAATCAAAAGAACTACAAAAGGAAATGACAAAACAGGCGGCTGCTGGCACAGCTCCAAGGGAGTTTCACCCCCGCACGGTTTTCGTGCAGCCCTACCCATCGCCTGCGACGCTTTGAACGCTCGGACTATGGCTGTAAGGTCGTATCATTATGTATTTTGCGCGTCGTCGCCTGCAAGCTGCCACGCTTGCTTTACGGCTCGGTATTTGTCGCTCGGCATATCCTCCCGGATATACGTCATGGCGTATCAGCCGTTCAGCTCGGCGCAAAAGGAACGTACCCGTTTTATCTATGATGCACCGCCGTTGTCTTGCGGGCATATTTTTCAAGGAGCATCAGACGGAAACGAGGAAAGGGGTAACACGTTTCCGTCAGGCAGTAGTTAATTCACGCGAAACGTGAGCAGCTTGGTAATCAGCTTCGTTTCCAGCCTGCGCCGCAGTTCTTCGTCTACGCAGAGATGGGGATTGCCGTACTCGTCGTAAAGCTCACGCATCGACAGGCGGGCTATGTACCCTGCATAGTGTTTCAGAACGGCGTTGATCGCTTCCACATCGCCGCCAGCAGCCGCTTCAATGACGGTCAGCGGCAACAGACGGTTATTCTTTGATTGACTTGTCATCTGTTTTCTCCTCCCATCAGTTTTTTCAGCAGCTTTAGGGTGCTTGTCCTGCGATAGGCAACGGAACGGCGCACCATGTTCAGCACATTTGCAATCTCAGCGTCGGACATATCGAGGAAATAGGACAGCAGGATAATATCTCTGCGGTCTACAGGCAGAGCGGATATTGCTTCTGCCAGCATTTCATCGTCGATACAGACCGAGTGGCCGATAACTTCAAATGTGCGGCTATCCGCGAAATAGGCATCGCGGACAGAGAACTGTTCCAGCGCTTCGATAGGCAGTTCAGAAAAATAGACCTCTCGGTTCCTTTTTCTTGCCAGCGCATCCTGATAGTCCCGCGCTTCATTCCGCAATACTTTTTTGCAGAAGTAGTCAAAGGCACGGGCTGCGCCTATATCGTGCGAATGAGGTTTCATGTATTCACCTCCCTTCGCGTCCGCAAAGGCGGGTGATACGGGTTTCTTCCCCTTTCGCCACTAAAACGGTCTGTACCATGCGTTTTGGCAAACTCGCAGAGAAAAAGTTGAAAAATATTTTTACGAGGACTCCATGCGCTGTACCTCCTGCTTCATTGTTGCTTTCTGAGAGGAAGAAACAGGCGGTGAACGACAGCCAACGCAGCAGCCGTAAAAACAGCAAAAAGCGCCTGTCTGCAAAACGCAGACAGGCGCAGAAGAATTATAAAATCTATTTACATGATTTCTGAGTTCATATATATGTGCGGAATACCCCGATGGCGGATACAAACTTTTTTTGACTGGCGCAACTCACAAAAGAAACAAAATAGTAAAGCAGACACGGCAAAATAACCTCCCATTGGCTGCCGCATCCATGCAAGTCGTCATTGGTTTGTGCAAGCGCAAAGAAACGGCGGCTCTGAAATTCAAAGCCGCCGTTTCAAAAGGGCGTGTTAATATGGCTGCTGTACGACGGCTTTTTTCTTTTGCCGTCGTCCGGCAGTTACCTTTTCATATCTCAATTCAAATCAAGCCTATTCATACTTTTTTCCAACAACATATATTGGAAGAAATACGCTGAATAACATGATTGCCAAGAAAACATACTTCCCGATATTTTCCCATACGGCTACCGCCATACTGCTTACCAGAAGATTGAGAATTGGAAGCAAGATCATATTCAGACACAAAGACAGCCGAAGCGCTTGCACAATATGCGGCCAGTTGCGGTTATTGAAGTTTACCCCCGGAACATTCATACGAAATGGGCCATCATAGAAAATGTTCACATTATTTTCGTCATAAAGCCTTGAAAGTTTCGTCCGCACAAAGCAGCAAAAATACGCACCGAATACTGCACACATGAGTACAAATGTTACCAAGGCGTCCATACAGGGTTTTGCCGTTGTATAGTTCAGAAACGTGCTGATGCCGCATATCAGAAGTGAGATTCCATAAATGAGAATCCACTTGCTTTTAACATGATATGCTCTTTCAGGCGTTTCGTCCGCATAAGTGATTGCCGTCTTAACAATATCCTCAACTTTATCAGGTTTTAATACATCGTTGTTCGGCAATTTCTCACACATTAAAAGTTCCGTAACGGAAACATCCAACAGATTTGCCAGCGGGATCAATAGAACGGTATCGGGCAAGCTAACTCCCGTTTCCCATTTGCTTACAGCCTTATCAGATATACAGAGTTGTTCTGACAACTCTTTTTGAGTGATTCCTTTTTCTTTGCGAAGTGCGGCGACAAATGCGCCAAATTTCTTCTTATCAATATTGAATATTGATTTTAACCTCCTGTGATTGCTAAGATCATTATCGCTCTAACGCTGCCATTTCGCAACCGAATGGCAAGCGAGTTTCTATTTTGAGGTCGAATGTAGATAGAGTTCCCGCAATTCCGCCAATTCTGTTTGAAAAACAGTTTATTAAACCATCCAGAAGGTGTTGTTGAAAACATCAGGGTACTTCTGTGGTTCAATCAGCATCGAGGTTATTATAGTAGTTCCTCTCCATAACAGCAATAAATATATGAATTATTTTGGCTATCTGATGGAACTATATAAACATATCTGAAAGAAAAGGTGAACAGTAAAATGTAATAGGGTGATTGAAGATGCCTAAAAGAGCCAAGAAAGAAAAACGGCCTGTTGCGAAAATTGACTTCAAGCCGTATGGCGCAGCAATCAAAGCGGGGCGCACAAAACAGAAAGAATCGCGGAATAAGGCAGCCGACGCGCTGTTTATTTCACCGCGCTATCTTGCCAACATCGAGAATAAGGGGCAGCATCCCAGCGTACAGGTATTTTTAGAGCTGGTGTCCCGCTATCATATCTCTGTCGATCAGATCCTTTACGGCAACGAAGCGGCAGATAAGTCTACGGAGCGGCGGCAGTTTGAAATACTGCTGGACGAGCTGACGGATGCAGAAATCAAAATCCTTACAGCGACGGCACAGGCAATATTGGATGCGAGAGCGGACAGCGAGGGAGAAAATTGAATACGGTGTGATGAACGCTATGAACAGGAAGTTCATGGCGTTTTTCTTTTGAAAAAATTTGCCTTGTGGTTTGCCAAAATGCGGCTGTGCCGCCGTTATAGTAGTGAGGGAGATACCGCAGCAAGCATAGGGAGTGTAGCCACACTCCCGCAAAGCACCTGTCTGTGCGTTGCTTGTTGGGATTATCCCAAACCCTTATTCGGAGCGGAAAGGGCGGTGAACAAATGGCAAACCGAACGCGGAATATCGTGCTGCGCGTTCCTGTGACTGCCGAGGAACGGGCAATGATCGAGCGTAAAATGCAGCAGATGGGAACGAGCTGCTTCTCCGTTTATGCGCGAAAAATGCTTATAGACGGCTATGTGATCCGGCTGGATTACAGCGACGTGAAAGCGATGACCGCCGAGCTGCAAAAAATCGGCACAAACATCAATCAGATTGCAAGGCGTGTGAACGCCACGGGAACGCTTTATGTGCAGGACATGGAGGACATCAAGGGGGCGATGGCGGAGATATGGCAATTACAAAGATCCATCCTATCAAAAGCACCCTGAAAAAAGCCATTGATTATATCGTTGATCCTGCAAAGACCGACGATAAGCTGCTGGTGTCCTCGTTCGGCTGCGCCGTGGAAACCGCAGACCTTGAGTTTGAAAAGACACGGCTGCTTGCCATGCAGAAAGGCAATAATCTCGCCCACCACCTGATACAGGCCTTTGAGCCGGGTGAGGTCAGCTATGCGCAAGCCCACGAGATCGGACGGCTGCTTGCCGATGAAATTCTCGGCGGCAAGTATGAGTATGTCATTGCTACCCACATTAACAAGGAACATTGCCATAACCATATTATTTTCTGCGCGGTGGATTTTGCGGAGCATAAGAAGTACATTTCCAATCGTAAGAGCTATGCGCAGATCCGGCGCGTCAGCGACAGGCTGTGCCAAGAAAATGGGCTATCCGTTGTCATGCCCGGTGCAGAGCGCGGCAAGCAGTATGCTGAATGGGATGCACAGCGAAAAGGGACAAGCTATAAGCAAAAGCTGAAAATCGCCATTGACAGGCTGATTCCCATTTCCATAGACCTTAACGACCTCCTGCGTCGGCTGGAAGCCGAGGGCTATGAAATCAAGCGTGGAAAGTATATCTCATTCCGCGCTCCCGGTCAGGAGCGCTTCACCCGTGCAAAGACGTTGGGTGAAGCCTACACCGAGGAAGCCATAGCCGAGCGCATCAAGGGCAAAGTCATTCTGAAAACGCCGAAGCCTGAGCGCAGCGGCGTATCGCTGCTGATCGACATTGAAAACCGCATCAAGGCGCAGCAATCCGCAGGCTATGAACGCTGGGCAAAAATTGAAAATCTGAAACGCGCTGCCCGTACAATGGTATTTCTCGACCAGCATGATATTTCCCGCTATACGGATTTGGAGCAGAAAATCACGGAGCTTCAGAACAGTAACGAGCAGACCGCCGCTGCGCTGAAAGCAGCAGAACACCGTCTGTCTGATCTGGCGCTGCTGATAAAGCATACCGCCACCTACAAGGAGCTAAAGCCGCTGTATAGCGAATACAAAAAGTCTCGTGACAAGGAAAAGTATCTGCGTGGACATGAGCGTGAAATCATTCTCTTTGAAGCGTCGGCGCGGGCGCTGAAAGCAGTGGGCGTCGGTGATAAGCTCCCCGACCTTGCCAAACTGCGCGAGGAATATTCCAGACTGTCCGAAGAAAAGGATCGGCTGTACGCTGAGTACGGAAGCCTGAAAAAACGTATGAGAGAATACGATGCCGTCAAGCAGAACATCGACAGCTTCCTGTCCCCCAATCACAGGCAGGAACAGGACAAATCCTTGTAGCTTCTCTGACACTCACACATTATTTTTAAGTAATTTAATGTGTGTTCGTCGATTCGCTGTTGACAGACGCACATTATTTTTCTATAATATAATGTGTGATTGTCAAAGCGAGGTGAGCAATATGAACGCCAAGGAAAAAATCGAAGAACTACTGGAAGCATCGGAGGACGGCACGATCACCGCAGCGCAGGTGACGGAAGCCGGACTGCACCGCAGCGTTTTACAGGAGTTTGTCAAGAGCGGCGAGATGTACCGCTTTGGGCGCGGTCTGTATGTGCGGAGCAACGCATGGGAGGACGATTTTTACCTCTTGCAGCGCAAGTATGGGCGCGGGATCTATTCGCACGATACCGCTCTGTACCTGCTGGGCTATTCAGACCGTACCCCAGCAAAATATACGATGACCTTTCCCAAGGGCTACAATGCCCCATCCTTGAAGCAGGAAAATTTAATTGTCAAGCGCGTTGTGCCGGAGAATTACGAGTTTGGCAGAATTGAAATTGAATCCCCATCCGGCAATCCAATTCGTGTTTATGATTTGGAACGGACGCTGTGTGACATTCTGCGCGGCAGCGGCAGCGATATTCAAATCGTCGGTGAAGCCATGAAACGCTATGCGGCATCCAAAGATAAGAACATTCACAAACTGATGCAGTACGCAGAGCAACTTCGTGTGAAGCCCAAGGTGCTGCGATATATGGAGGTTTTGCTATGATCACAAAAAATCCAATGCAACTGAAAGCCTTTATCAAGAACAAAGCGGCAGAGAAGCATATTTCGGCGCAGCTCGTCATGCAGAACTATATGCTGGAACGGCTGCTGGAACGAATTTCACTCTCGCCCTATAAGAACAATTTCATTCTCAAAGGCGGATTTCTGATTTCTGCCATTGTTGGACTGGACACGCGGGCGACAATGGATCTGGACACGACGATCAAGGGCTTCACCCTGACGCATGAAGCAATCCGCAAAATCTTTACAGAGATTTGCGCTGTCCAGATTGCCGACGACGTGCAGTTTGAGGTCGTCGGTATCTCTGACATTCGGGAAACCGACGATTACCCCGGCATCCGGGTCGCGCTGAAAGCGAACTATCCGCCAATCAGCGTACCGCTGACGGTGGATGTCACCACGGGCGACATGATAACGCCCCGCGAGGTGGAATACACATTCTCGCTCTTGTTCGATGACCGCACGATCAGTATTCTTGCCTACAACCTTGAAACGGTGCTGGCGGAAAAGCTGGAAACGGTTCTGTCCCGCAACATTGCAAATACCCGTCCAAGAGATTATTACGACATACATATTCTGTACGCGCTGCGCGGCGTGGAGTGCGACAAAGCGACGCTGCGCCGGGCGCTGGAACGGACGACACAGAAGCGCGGCAGCGGCATGATCCTGACGGACTACCCGGAGATTATGAAAGAGATCCGCGAAAGTGATACGCTCCGCAGGCTGTGGGAGAAATACAGCCGCGAATATGAGTACGCAAAGGATATTTCCTTTGATGATACCTGTAATACCATTCAGACAATTATGGACGCAATCACGGTGTAAACGAAAGGAGGCTTCTTTATGGGTTGGCTGGCAGCGCAGGGCGCAATCATGGCGATTGGACTTTTCATTGGGCTTGTCTGCTCGGTGATCGGACTATTCTTCGGGCATATCATTCTCTTTGACAGCATTGCTCTCGGCATTGCCGCCGGAGTGTGCTGCAATCAGTTCACCGCAATTCATCCGGCGCTTTGCCTTGTGATCGGCATTGCAATATTCCTGCTGTTGTTGTGGCTGCAAAATACAGGCATCGGCTTCTGGCTCGTCGGCGGGCTGCTCACGCTGATCTATGCAGCGGTGTTCGGGCTGCTGGCCTACTTCATTTCAGAACATGATCCCATTTGGGGCTGGGTGATCTTCGGGCTGGTGTTCCTCGTGGTCGGTGCGCTGCATCTACGCGCACGGGATAACTGAAAACGAGTACAAGGTCACGGCTTAGAGTGCCTGTATGCCTTGCTGGGCGCGGCTTTACAGTGCGGGAAACGTACAGGGGGTATGTTTGCTTTCCAGTTATGAAAAATGAGTTTGAAAGCGTGACAAATGAGATTGAAAGGAATGATTGTATATGTTCAAATATCCATTAGTAGTAACGATTGACACAAATATATTTGACGCAGCAAAATACAACTTGAGTGATGCCAGCACCCTCAGAATACTCGAAAACCATGTAAAAAGTGGGAAAATCAAGGTTGTTTTAAGTGATATTGTTGTACAGGAATCAAAAAGGCACATTGCAGCGCGGGTCAAAGAAGTCTGCGGAATTGTAAATATAGCAAGAAATAGTGCGTTGAAAGTATATAATGAGCATCTTATAAGCAGTATTGGAATGAATGAGATGTTTAGAATCGTAGAGAGCGAAGATGATATTATTGCCAAAGAAGAAAAAGTGTTTGATGATTTTCTCTGTGCAATCGATGCTGAAATTCTTGGCACAGATTTGATAGATATAAATTCTGTACTAAGTGATTATTTTGGTGCAAAGCCGCCCTTCGAAGAAAGTGGGAAGAAAAAAAGTGAGTTTCCAGACGCATTTATTGCGCAACAGATCAGAAATCGATTTGGCGAGACAGAAGAAGTTGTAATTATCAGTAACGATAAAGGTTTTATAAGGGCTTGCGGAGAAAGTGAAAATCATCTTTTCTTCAGTTCCTTAGGCAAGCTATATAATGCAATAAGTAAAGAAGATGCAGCGTATGATGAAACAATGGCCGTTATCAAGGAACTACAATTACGCATAAGCGCTGCCGTGAAAGAGTATATCAAAGGCAACGAAAATATAGATGTGCATGGTCTTTCATACGACAAAGACGGGATAGAATCCGGGTACGATTACAGTGAAGTTTATCTGCATAGCATTTCAGATGTGACATTTTCTGTCCGTTCCGTAGATGAAATTTCCGAAAATATATCCCTCGTCACGCTCTCATGTAAAGCAGATATTTCCGCTGATTGCTATTACGAGGATTATGCCAATGCCCCTTGGAATCCAGAAGAAAAAGAATGTGTATTTGTTGATACGATACAAATGCGCGAGGAACATAAAGCACGGTTTGGGTGCAGAATTGAGATTGACCGAGAAGCAAAGACATTCAAAGTGTTTCCGTTTACAGTTATTTTGGGTGGCGATTCAAGACGCAACAGATATGAGGTTGAAGAACACCCCGGCGAAGATGATGAAGAAGAAATTCGGGATATGGATAGAGAAGCGCTTGGATTCCAACCACTCGGAAGCTATGAATCATACTTAGAGGATAATTTGACGGATTCATCTTTTTACACAGATATAATTGCAAAGTTTGAGATAATAAATGGTTTATATAGAAAGTATGACGACTGCTGCATTAGTTTTGATGAATTGTTGACCGAACTCAATGCTGCCAATCCCAAAGAAACCATCAAACTGATATATGAAAGATTGCTGAAAGTATCAGATATACCGCGCATTGCCAATGTAGAAAATATCACAGATTCCGAGGTTGAAGAAATTCAAGCATGGGCAAATGCCCAATATGAACGGGCGTCTGAGATCGCGGATATAGACACACTGCCGAATGTAATTGCTTTTGGGGAAACGATTACAATTAGAGGTGTGGACGGAAGCGAAGCATCGTTGTCCATAGGTGATAATCAAATAAGCCCTGACGACGGAAGCGAAGAAATTATCGACATTTATTTTTCTAACGGAAACGGAAATACAACCAGCGGATATATAAAACTGACTGTTGGCTACTTGCGTTTTGATGAAGATGGCGGAGCTGAGGATGGTCTAAGTGATGATGTCGAATACGAATATAACGACATACTAAAGGAACTGGATAGATTTATTGATGTGCAAAATTGTGAGGTTGAAAAAGACATCAAAATTGCCGAGATTATCAGCGATATTATAAACGCGGGTATTGACAATACCTAAAGCAAAAATGCAGGGTGCAGCAGCCATCGTCGGTTGCCGCATCCTGCGTTGGCTTTTGCTTTACATCATTCTGCAATAATCTGCCCTGACTGTATTTGATAGGTGTGGTCGCAGAGAGATTCAATATCTTCCTTATTATGAGATGTAAGGATAATCAACTTCTCCTGTTTCTTGTATTCGATCAAAAGTTCTCGAAATAGCTTCACCGATTTTTCGTCTAAGGCATTAAAGGGTTCATCTAAGACCAATAGCTTTTGGTTTTCCATAATGGCTTGAACAATCCCAAGTTTCTGCTTCATTCCCTGTGAGTATTTGCGGACAGGCTTTTTTTCCTCTGGGTCTAAATCGAAATAATTCATGTACTCTGCTATATTGGCATCAGATATACTACCTTTTATTTCAGATAGCATTTTGAGATTCTCAAATCCAGATAAGTGTCCCAGAAATTCAGGTTTCTCTATAAGAATGCCAATCTCAGGAGGAAATGATATTTCTGTGCCGAGAGCCTTTCCATCAACATAAACAACGCCACTACTTGGAACGATAAGACCAGATATAGCTCTGAGAAGCATGGTCTTTCCGCTTCCATTTTTCCCTATAATACCGTAGATATGTCCACTCTCAAAATGAATTGAAATATTGTCGAGGATTACAGATCCTCTAATTATCTTCGATAAATTAGTAACATCTATTCTCATAGTCAGTCCAGTCCTCCATATATATTTTTTTGAGTGCAGTGATTTCTAAAAAGCACAGTAGCGAATAAATGATTCCACCGAGTGCAAATCTATATAAAAATGCAGATGAATCCAATGGTGAATACGACAGTTTCAAAAAAGTATAACCTACTGCAAGCAACAGAATTACTCCAAAGCATTTTGTCTCTCCAACGCGGATGAGCAGCATTACTTGAAAAAATGCCAGAATTACACAATGGAAAAATCCTCTTGCGAGTATCGCTATAGAATCCATTGAAAATGAACCACTTAAAGAACCTGTACAGAAATACAAAGCAACTACAGCGCCAACAAAAGTTGTAAATACTAAAACCATGTTTGAGAAAAATACCCACTTAAGCAGGCTTCTCAATGTCTGATATTTACTCCCGTATCTTATCCATAGGTAGTCAATATTTTTGATATAAAAAATAAAACCATCTGCATTAAAGTATTGTGCAAGTATAACGAACATGAAAAAGCAGATCTTTAATGTTAATGGCGCGGGTGACGAACAGCCAAACAATATAGAAAGTGAATAAATGAAATCATGGTCGGCTAGTTTCAACATACCTGTGACGATTAACAATATCACCAGAAAAAGAAAAACCACCTTCCCCGCCTCCTAATAAGAAAACATGAGATAGTCCAGTAAAATCAATGTTTTCAGAGGCAAGGAACACGATGTGAAGTCAAAAATTTTAATACTGGCAGGATAAAGGGTGCTGATGTGAAATATCAGCACCCTTTTCCTGTCCCAAACGCCATAGGAAATCCTATGGCGTTTTTTACTTTCCATCAAGTACACGGAAAACTGTATTGAAAGGGGTGAGAAATCGAAGGTATTTCTTCATGTAGGAAATGCAAATCAAGTGTCCATAGGTTTTCCCACATGGAAAAGTAAATGGGCACAGAATTGAATTTTTTCCGAAAACGAACACTTTTCCAGACCGCCGGAGGGAGGTGAGATTATGGCGGTATTTCGCATTGAGAAAACCCGTGACTACACGGTGATGGCAAACCATCATCTGCGGAACACGGCGCTGTCGCTGAAAGCGAAGGGGCTGCTGTCCCTCATGCTGTCCTTGCCGGAGGATTGGGACTACACCACCAAAGGCCTTGCCCGAATATGCCGGGATGGAGTGGACAGCATTTGTGCTACGGTCCGGGAGCTGGAGGATGCGGGATACATTATCCGTGAAAGAGTCCGTAACGCCAACGGGCGGCTCGGCAGCATCGAGTACACGATTTTGGAGCAGCCCAGACCGCCGGAACCTAAACCGGGAAAACCTGAACGGGAAAATCCAGTTCAGGTAAAACCAGTCTTGGATTCTCCTGTCTTGGGAAAACCTGAACAGGAAAACCCCGCACAATTAAATACTAAAGGATCTATGAGCCGTACCGCATTAAAGTCCTCAACACCATCAACTTCAAAAAGAGCATGAAATACAACCCCTTCGCCTATATTCGGTCGGAGAAAGACATCCTCAAATTGGTCAATGTCATCATTGCCAACACCAAAGGCGACGGAGAAAAATCCTCGGAAGATTTTTGGGTGAAGGCCGAGCGGCTTTTGTACTGCGCCCTGATCGGGTACATCTGGTACGAGGCGGAGCCGGAAGAAAAGAACTTCCTCACGCTGCTGGAGCTCATCAACGCATCGGAGGCCAGAGAGGACGACGAGGAATTTCAGTCGCCCGTGGATATTCTGTTCGCCAAGCTGGAGAAGGAGCACCCGGACCACTTCGCTGTGAAGCAGTACCGCAAATTCAAATTGGCTGCCGGTGATATATGCTCTAAGTGACTTCTTAATCATGATTTTGTCATGGTTAGTGAAGCAGTCACTTAGAGCATTTTCATTTCAGGAGGTACAGCCATGAGAAACGAGAAAATCACCCCACTGTATGAGCGTTTGAGCCGCGATGATGAGTTACAGGGCGAGAGCAACTCCATAAGCCATCAAAAGCAGATGTTAGAGGAGTTTGCCCGCCGGAATGGACTGCCGAACCCTACCCACTTCACCGATGACGGCGTATCGGGAACCCGCTTTGACCGTCCCGGCTTTCTGGCGATGATGGAGGAAGTCGAGGCCGGACGGGTGGAGGCTATCGTCATAAAGGACATGAGCCGCCTGGGACGCGACTATCTGAAAGTCGGTCAGGTCATGGAGATTTTGCGGCAGCGCGGTGTCCGGCTGATCGCCATCAATGACGGTGTGGACAGTCTGAAAGGCGATGATGATTTTACCCCGTTCCGCAACATTATGAACGAGTTTTACGCCCGCGACACCAGCCGGAAAATCCGCTCTGTGTTTAAGTCCAAAGGCATGAGCGGCAAGCACCTGACCGGCACTGTGATTTACGGCTACTTATGGGACGAAAAACGGGAGCATTGGCTGGTAGATGAGGAAGCTGCCGAAGTGGTACGCCGTATATTCTCCCTCACGCTGGAGGGATATGGGCCTTACCAGATCGCCTGCAAATTATCCACAGACCGGATTGAAATTCCTGTCGTACACCTTGCCCGCTTCAACGAGGGTGTGAACCGTTCAAAGCCGGTCAAAGACCCACATGGATGGGGATCATCTACCATCGTGAACATTTTGAAAAAACGAGAGTATTTAGGGCATACCATCAATTTCAAGACCCGCAAGCACTTTAAGGACAAGAAAAGCCACTATGTTTCTGAGGACGAATGGACGATCTTTGAGAATACCCATGAAGCCATTATCGACCAGCAGACCTTTGATTTGGCGCAGAAAATCCGCAGCAATGTACGGCGTTATCCAAACGGCTGGGGCGAAGCGGCTCCCCTCACAG